>Ga0073934_10003155_pt1 | contig 31380 bp, 20 predicted proteins | sample LarsenN4metaG_FD_76834 | JGI IMG/M metagenome (GOLD analysis project Ga0073934, IMG submission 76834) | Hot spring sediment bacterial and archeal communities from British Columbia, Canada, to study Microbial Dark Matter (Phase II) - Larsen... ...
ACGGTCATCGTGTCGACAACCAGCATGATGTGCCTGATGTCGATGTCGATACCCTGGTCCTCGAAGACGCGCGTGACCTCGTTCAGGATTGCCTGGCGCGACGCTTCGATTCCGAGCACGTCGCGGATTTCCTGCACGTCGTTCGTCGTGGTCTTCGTGGTGTCGACAAAGTCGAGTTCGAGCACCTTCTTGAGGTTGCTTCCCGCGGTGATGATGATGAATTCTTCCTTCCTGCGCACCGGCAGCACCTGCGTGATGCCCTTGATGCCGGAGACGTAAACCTTCCTGACCGCTTCCTTGACGCGGTAGAGCTCGTTGAGGCTCTTGTCCTCGCCGCCCTTCAGCTTGATGGAAAGGTCATCGCCGTCAGCCTTGATGGTGATGCCCTTGACTGCCTTCTCCAATGCCTTGATGATCGTGGCGGACGTGACGTTGATTTCCTTCATCCTTTCGGTGTTGAGCTTCGCGTCAATCTTGAGGTCGACGACGTTGAGGTTGAATTCCTTGACGAGCTCGTTGAAGCTCGTTTCCTTCAATGCGAGCGCCAATTCACGGAGGTCCTTGCCCTTGTTGTACGGGGCCTTGAGGTAGACTTCCATCATCGGCGTCTTGATTTCCTTGCGGCCGTCGAGCAGCTCGACGACACGGGGAAGGCCGACGGTGACGTTCATTTCCGCGGCTCCCGCGAAGTGGAACGTGTTCAGCGTCATTTGCGTCGAAGGCTCGCCGATGGATTCGGCGGCGACGATGCCGACGCTCTCTCCGGCGTCGATGCGCGCGGCGGTGTACTCCTCGTAGAGCTTCTTGGCAGCCTTCTTCAGCTTGCCCGCCGGGCACTTCTCTTCAAGTTCTGCGAGCAGCTTGTCCGGAACTTTGCCTTGGTATTCTTCGAGGTCCTTGTGCATTTTTACTCCACCGAATCGATGATTCTCTGGATGTTGATCTTGCCAGCTTCCGAGCGCGAGACATCGATGCTGTCGTCGCCGTAGCTGAACTGGATGATCTTGCCGGTCGCGTCACGGACGGTGCCGTCATACTCGACGCGGAGGTCCTGCATCGCGTTCGCCAGTCGCCTGTAGAGGTAGCCTGACTTCGGCGTACGCAGCGCGGTGTCCATAAGCGAGTCCCTTCCCGTGATGCTCGAGAAGAAGAACTCCTGGGCGGTAAGGCCCTTCTTGAAGTTGCTTCTGACGAATCCGCGGGCTGCCGGCGAGATGTCGCCGCGCTTGAAGCACGAGAGCGTGCGTCCGCGGTAGCCCTTCTCGATGCGCTTGCCGCGCAATGCCTGCTGGCCGACAATCGCGGAGATACGCGAGAGCTGGAGGATGTTGCCTCGCGCGCCAGACTCAATCATGATGCGCGTGTCGGTGTCCTTCTTGGAGTGCTCCTTGACAATCTGTCCCGCCTTGTTACGGGCCTTGTTGAGCAGTTCCAGAATCTTGAACTCGGACGTTTCCCTGACGGTGCGTCCCGGGAACGCCTCAAGCTTCCCTTCCTTGTACTGCTCGATGACCTGCTGGATTTCCGCCTCGGCCTCGCTGATGGTCTGCTCGACCTGGTCCTGGATGTTTGCCGGGAGGTCATAGTCGGAGATGTGGCAGCTGAAGCCGGTCTTCTGCAGGTACTCGTTGCCGAGCGTGAAAATCTTGAACAGCAAATCGATTGCCTTCTCAGGGCCGTACTGGCGGTGCAATGCGCGCAGGACGTGGCCGGAACCCTCGCCGAGCGAGGTCTCGTCCACGACGCCTTCGACAAGCTTGCCGTCCTTGATGACGACGGGCGTGCCGGAGCGAGAGGTGCCGTTGAAGTTGAAGTCTTCCGGCAGCAGCACGCTGAAGATTTCACGGCCGTTGACGGTCTTCTTGTTCGGCAGCTTGGAAAACTCCAAAATGCCGACGTTGAGCAGGAGCTGGATCGCTTCCTCGCGGGGCATATCGCCGCCGCGCGTCAGCGCGTACGAGCCGGACAGCGCGTCCTGGAGGCAGCCGATGACCGGCAAGCCATAACGGGGCGAGATGAGCTGCGTCTGCACGTCCATCAGGATTTCCGCCTCAGCGCGAGCTTCCTCGGTCTGCGGGATGTGCAGGTTCATCTCGTCGCCGTCGAAGTCCGCGTTGTACGGGGCACAGACGGTCGGGTTGAGCCTGAGCGTCCTGCCGGGCAGCACCTTCACGCGGTGGCACATCGTGCTCATCCTGTGGAGGCAGGGCTGTCGGTTGAAAATCGTGATGTCGCCGTCCATCAGGTGGCGCTCGACGACGTAACCGGGCTGCAGCTCCTCAAGAGCCGCTTCCTTGGTTTCCTCGGTAATCTTCTTCTTCTTGCCATCGGGGCGGACAACATAGTTCGCTCCGGGGTACTGGGTCGGGCCACGCTCGATGAATTTCTTCAGGTACGCCATGTTCCACGGCTGCACGACTTCAGGCACCGTGACCTTCATCGCGATGACCTTCGGAACGCCGACCTCGTTGACCTTGATTCTTGCGTCAGGCGAGATGACTGTTCGCGCGCAGAAGTTGGTTCGCTTGCCTGCGAGGTTGTGACGGATGCGTCCTTCCTTGCTCTTGATACGCTCGGTGAGCGTCTTCAAGGGTTGTCCGGAGCGGTGGCGTGCGGGAGGCAGCTGCGCGACGTCGTTGTCAAAGAACGTCGTCACGTGGTACTGCAGCAGTTCCCACAAGTCTTCAATGATGACTTCGGGAGCGCCCGCGTTGATGTTCTCGAACAGGCGCTGGTTGATACGGACGATGTCGCCCATCTTGTGCGTGAGGTCGTCTTCCGAGCGTTCGCCCGTCTCCAACGTGATGGAGGGGCGCATCGTGACCGGAGGCACGGCGAGCACGGTGAGAATCATCCATTCGGGACGGACGGTCTTCGGGTTGAGGCCGAACATCGCGGCGTCCTCGTCGGGGATTTTCTCGAGGCGCGCGCGGACTTCGATGGGTGACAAGCGTCGCTCGCCTTCCATGTACGTCGTGGGCTTCTCGAGGTTGATCTTGCTCTGCTTCGCGTTGCAGTGTGCGCACTTGGAGCCCGCCTTGAGCGAGTCGATAATCGTCTTGATCGCCTTCCTTCGGGCGCGGAGGCCGCCTTCGCGCTCAATCTTTGCGAGGACGTTCTTCGCCTTTTCCATCTTCTCCTTCGGGATGAGGACCTTGCCGCACTCGTTGCACGTGCTGCGCAACAGCGACAGGATGACAGGAACGAACTTGATGTGCACGACGGGGCGCGCCAGCTCGATGTAGCCGAAGTGGCCGATGCACTCCTTCAGCTTGCAGCCGCACGTCTTGCAGCGCAGGCCCGGGTCGATGACGCCGAGGCGGATGTCCATCAGGCCGCCGTCGACAGGATAGCCTTCCTTGTCGTAGAGTTCGGGAGTGACGACCTTCGCGGACGACATCTTCTTGATCATCTTGGGCGAGAGAACGCCGAAAACCAGGCTCTTCACCTGCTTGAAGACGTACTGCGGCGTCGCCATAGCTATTTCGCGGCGCGGAGCCTCGGAGCTGCCCGCGACAGGAGAATCGGGAGCGACTTCAGCGGTCGTCGCGGCCGCCGATTCCTCGGGGGACATCGACGCGCCGACGTCGCCCGACTTGAGCATGATCTCCTCTTCGGGCGCTGCTGCGTCAGGAGCCATCTCCTGCATTTCCTTCTTCGTTTCCGGGCTTGCTTTGGCTTTTGGCATGTTAGTACTTGCTCTTCAACTGCAGTTTCGGATAGATGCCCATCGACTTGAACTCGTCAAGGATGAGCTTGAACGCGTAGCTGATTTCGATGTCGTTGACTTCGGTGTTCTCGCCGCAAATCGGGCAGTACCGCTTGTTCTTGTACGGGTCGAAAATCGCGATGATTCCGCAATTCTCGCAGACCGGGACGACCGTCTTGTCGGAGTCGAATCGTTCCTTCAAGAGCAGCGATGCGCCGTGCGCGACGAGCGTGTCCTTCTCCATCTCTCCGAACCGGAGACCGCCTTCCTTCGCGCGGCCCTCGGTGGGCTGGCGCGTCAAAAGCTGGATGGGACCGCGTGCGCGGGACTGGATCTTGTTCGCGACCATGTGCTTGAGCCTGAGGTAGTACATCGGGCCGACGTAAATCTTGGCCTGGAACTGCTCGCCCGTGAGTCCGTTGTACATCGTCTCGGTTCCGTTCTCGCGGAAGCCCATCTGGAGCAGCTCCTTGCGGATCGCTTCCTCGGGTTCTGCGTCGAACGCGGTTCCGTCGATGTACCTGCCGGACATCACTCCAGCCTTGGAGCCGACGAGCTCAATCAGGTGCGAGAACGTCATACGCGACGGGATGGAGTGCGGGCTGAAAATCAGGTCGGGCGTGATGCCGGATGCCGTGAACGGCATGTCGGCGCTCGGGACGATGAGCCCGAGGACTCCCTTCTGTCCGTGGCGCGACGTGAACTTGTCGCCGATTTCGGGGACGCGCGGGTCGCGCAGCCTGACCTGGACGAGCTTGTTGCCTTCCTCGTTCTCGGTGACGAGGACGAAGTCGACGATGCCTTCCTCGCCGTGGCGCAATGCGACGCTGGATTCGCGTCGGACGTTGCCCGCGAGCGAGTACTCTTCCATTGATGAGAGGAATCGGGGCGGCGAGGACTTGCCGATGATGACGTCCTCTTCCCTGACCTTTGCCTCGGGGAAGACGATGCCGTCGTCCTCGAGCAGGCGGTAGTCCTTCTCGCTCTTGTATCCCTTGACTTCCTTGTCAGGGATGGCGATTTGGTCCATCAGTCCGCCGGAGTAGCGCAGCTCCTCGGTCGCGGCAGGCCTGAAGTACGTGCTTCGGCCGAATCCGCGCTCGATGCTGCCCTTGTTGAGAATGATTGCGTCCTCGATGTTGTAGCCGCGGTAGCTCATCACGGCGACGACGATGTTCTGTCCCGACGCGTGCTTGTCGTAGTGCGACAGGTCGTGCGTGACGCTCTTCACGATGGGCGTCTGCGGGTAGTGGAGCAGGTTGACGTCCATGTCCATGCGCACGTGATAGCTTGCCGTGTACATGCCGATGGACTGCCGCAGGTTTCTTGCGTTGATGATGACTCGGGGAGCGTCGCAGTAGTTCGCGTACGGCATCAGCGATGCGGTCAATCCGAGCATCGCGAGCGGCGAGATTTCCAGGTGCGTGTGCTCCGGCGTCAGGTCAGCCTCGTTGAACGCGATGAGGGAGTTCTCCTCTTCCGCGGCGTCGAGGTATTCCACGACGCCCTGTTCGACAAGGTCGTTCCAGCTGATTTCGCCCTTCTGGAGCTGCTTGATGTGCTTCTCCGTAAGCGTGGGAATGCCGTCCTTGACGATGATCAAGGGGCGCCTCAATCGGCCGTGTCCGGTCTCGATGTGAATCTGGTCGAGCGCCTCGTCGTAGAACGTGTTCATGCTTTCCGCGACGCCCTTTCTCCTTTCGGCACGGATGTGCTTGAGGAAGTCGTCCTTGTTCTCGACGTCGCCGACGAACTTGCCGTTCAGGTAAACTTCAGTTGCCATTTAGACCGCCTCCTTCAGGCCGGCGTTCTTGAGAATCTGCTTCGCGTCCTGCTCGGTCATTCCGCGTGACACTTGCGCAAGGAGCGCGAGGTTCTTTCGCAGGCCGATGTTCGTGCCTTCGGGAGTTTCCGACGGGCACAATCGTCCGAGGTGCGTCGCGTGGAGTTCACGCGCCGCGAAGTTCTCCTGGCTCGAGCTGAGCGGGGAGACGACGCGCTGCAGGTGCGAGAGCGTGTTCAGGTGGTTCAGGCGCTGGATGCGCTGCGAGATTCCCTTCCTGGAGCCGACCCAGTTGCCGGTCGCCATCGAGCTGTAGATTCTCGACGTGAGCAGCTTCTCGCGGATGATGACCTTGATGCTCGGGAACTTGCCGCGCTTCACGATGCGCTGGAAGTTGTAGAGCAGGTCGCCGATGAGCACCTTGAGGTTGACGCGGAAGAGGTCGGCGAGCAAATCGCCGGCGAGCTTCAGGCGCTTGTTGGCGTAGTGGTCCTTGTCGTCGACAGGAGCCTCGCCGTTCGATACGAGAATCATCTTCTTGAGCATCTTGCAGAGGTTCAGCGCCTTCTGGAGGCGCGCGTCCTTGGTGGTGCCGATGTGCGGCAGCAGGTACTTGTCGATGAGCTCGTCCATCCTTTCCATGCGGACGTCCTTGGCCTGCGTGATGCCGATGCGCTTGGCAATCTGGTCAATCGCGTCCTCGGAGTCCTTGACGTTGACGAACTCGAACAGGTTGATGAGCACCTCGTCGAACTGGGTGTCCTTGCTGATGGCGTTGACGATGTCCTCGTCCTTCACCAGGCCAAGGGCCTTGACGACCATCACGAGCGGCACGCGCTTGACGCGGGTGAAGCTCAGGTAGAAAAGCCCGTCCTTCAGGCGCTCGATGGTGTGCGGAATCTTGTATGCTCCGAACTCGGAGAAAATCTTGCCCTGGTGATCCGAGCCGTCCCTCTCGACGATGAACCGGTTGGCCGCGAGGTCCTCGACGTTGACGAGGACGCGCTCGGTGCCGTTGATGATGAAGTAGCCGCCGGGGTCGTCAGGGTCTTCGCCCTTCTCGATGAGCTGGTCGCGCGAGAGCTTGCCGAGGTGGCACAGGTTGCTCTTGAGCATCACGGGCAGCGAGCCGATCTGCGTCTTGATGCTTTCGCGCTGCACGTCGTTGATATGCGATGAGACTTCGAGATAAATGGGAGCTGCGTACGAGATTTTTCTCAGGCGCGCCTCGACCGGATAGATGGGGCGCTTGCTTCCGTCGGCCTCGGTGATTTCCGGCGGCTCGATGGTGATCTTGTCCAGGCGGATGCGGAACGATTCGACATTGGGCGGGATGATGGTGGGCTCGATGGTCTTGTTCTCGTCGATGACGCGCTGGAGCGTCCGTTCGACGAACGTGTTGAAGCTTTCGATATCCGAGGCGACAAGCGAGTTGTCCTGGAAGTACTTCTCGAAAAGGAGCTTGCTGTAACTAGCCATTCATGACCCTCCTGAAGAACACGACTTCGCCCGCAGTCGGCGACGGGCGGACAATCTTGACGATGTCGCCCTCCTCGATGTTGAGGTGCTGGATTGCAGGATCGGACTTGACGATGCGGGGAAGCTCGCGGATGGAAATCTGATACTTTTCAAAGAGATCTTTCTTCTCTTTTTCGCTGGCCTTGGCGTGCTTCGGAACGAGCACGTGCTTTGTGACGTCGTACTTGGCCTTCATTCGTTGTCTCCCCACTGACTGACTTGCCCGTGATTTACGGGCCGGACGGGATTTGAACCCGCAACCACCTGGTTAAAAGCCAGGTGCTCTACCAGGTTGAGCTACCGGCCCACGTTTAAGACTCTCGCCCGACGAGTTGAGCGATGAGACTATGAGCCGATGCTGTCTGGTAGAACTGTAAATGTGAATCCTGACCCCTCCAATGCGCGCTTCATCTACAATATATATTCTGTACTTAGAAAACTAGGGGGTGGTTTATAAAGCTTTCGGATAACTGCTCTACAGTTGACTGGTTCACACACTATATATTGTACGGCGGCTCCATAAACGCCAATGGCGCGCGGCCGCAAAATCATCGGCTCGGATGAGCTTGGATACTACCGTATTCTCGTGAGGCAGCCAACCGGGGGATTGAACACTGCCGAGACCTGGTTTATCAGCAAGCGGGAAGCGCACGTCGAAGGGGGTGTGCTGATTGGCGACAGCGCGCGGGCACAGCGGTTGCTCGCGGAACTGCCACGCAAACCCAGGCGCGTGCGCGGCAATCTTTTCCGGGCCGCGATTCGGAAGCCGCGTGGGTGATGCTCACGGGTCGCGATTTTTCTGTGCTTCTTATTCATACAGTATAAATTGATTTTTTGCCTTGTTGGGGTTATGGCACGAACAAAAACGAGCCGTAGCAGAAGCTACGCACGAGGGACATATGAGGGACGGCGCCGCGGCGGACACCGTGGCGGCAAGGCGAACACGCCTGCCCAGCAGCGCGCACGACGGCAAAACATCAAAAAGGCGCAGGAAGCCCGAAGGAGCTCCTGGCTGGGATGAAGCGCGCAGAGCCCGGCACGCGCGGTGGAGGACGATTCTACCGCGTGGTGTTGCGGCCTTCTTCCCGCTATGAACAGTTCAGGGTGCAGGATGTCGGCCGCACGGGGCACTCCGAGCGTTTGGCCGGCAGGAAGAAGTCAGGTGAGTGGGAGACGCAGGCGTGGCTCATCAGCAAGGAAGACGCGCACGTCGAGAACGATGTCCTGGTTCCTGACACCGCGAAAGCGCGGGATATTCTCAACCGGCTCGGCAAGGTGGCGCGCAGGAAGGAAGGAGATGTCTTTGAGGCGGCTCCGAGAGGCAAAGGAACGACGACAAAAGCGCACAAGCGGAAGATGGAACGGAAACGCTCCGCGATGCGCAACTAGCTCTGCCGTCCCAGGCAGTTTTTACGCGGTCAGACGGTTCAGAAACGAACGCGACAAACGCCCAGGGCGGGACGTGCTGGAAGCAAAGCCTGAGATTTTCAAACCCGGCACGTCTTCTGGCCGCGCTTTTCCAGGTACTTCTGGTGGTATTCTTCCGCTTTGTAAAACGTTTGCGCGGGAATGATTTGCGTCGCGATTGGTTGCTTGTGCTTTTTCTGCATCTCCGCTTTTGACTTCTCCGCAATGCGCTTTTGCTCTTCGGAATGGTAGAAAATGACTGAGCGGTACTGCGTGCCTTCATCAGGGCCTTGCCTGTTGAGCTGTGTCGGGTCGTGCTCGTTCCAGAAAATCTCGAGAAGCTTTTCGTAAGCGACTTCCTTCTCGTCGTACGTGATGTGCACGACTTCCGCGTGGCCCGTCTCATCGGAACAGACATCCTCGTACGTCGGGTTCTTGGTTGTGCCGCCCATATATCCGACTTCAGTCTTGATGACGCCCGGGATTTTGTCAAACGAGAGCTGCACGTGCCAGAAACAGCCGGCTCCGAACGTCGCGAGTTGGGTCATATGCGTAGGAAGGAATTCTTTGTTTTATAATTTTGCGTGAAGAGGAAAGGAACGCCCTGGCCGGGATTCGAACCCGGGTCGGGACCGCGACAGGGTCCCATCCTAACCGCTAGACTACCAGAGCAATACCTGCTGTTTCAAGGGGGCGCTTTATAAAACTTATGGCGGAGCAAAAGCTTTAAAAGCATTCCGTGAAGCAAGGCATACGAGCCCCTCCTAGCTCAACGGCAGAGCGTGCGGCTGTAGACGGGAGTCACTCACCGACGTGGTTTACAAGACCAAGGATGAACGTGAGACAGCAGAACCCGCAAGGTTCCCGGTTCAAATCCGGGGGAGGGGATATTTTTATCTCCGTTCGGCGTACGTTGGCGCGGGGTAGTAACTGCCCGTGCGGTATGATTTGCGCAGCTGTTCCTGCTGGATTTCGCGGTCAAACTCCCGGATTTCGTTCTGTGACAGGGTTCCGGGGCAGCCAAGCAATGCCGATGCCAGGATCGCAGCGGAAATCGTTTTGACAAGCTTGTCGATGCTCATTGGCTCTCCGCGTACTTCTTGAAATTATTGAGAATCGCCTGCCAGCCGGTCTTCTGCAGCTCGAGGGAGTTTTCCGTTTCCGCGTCGAACGTCTCGACAATCTCGGTCCCGTGGTCTTTCGGGAGGAACGTGACGCGCACCTGCCTTCCGTCGCTCATCGTGTACGAAATCAGCTTGTGCGGCTCGACCGCGTCGTACGTGCCTTCAAAATCAAATCCGGCGCTGCCGTCCTTGGCTTCCATCCGTGCCGAGAACTTGCCGCCGACGCGCAGGTCGTTCTTCGCGGAAGGGGTGTGCCAGTCATCGGACGCGGCGTTCCATCGGGTGATGTGTTCGGGCCGGGTCCAGAGCGTCCAGACCTTCGCGACAGGAGCGTTCACGGTTGCCGTTACGGTGATGGTCATCGTTCTTCGTACACAATCCTGATGATGTCCTTATCGCGCAAAGGCAAGGCTCCGAAAAGGCCGGATTCCTCGCCGTTGACGTACATCTTCAAGTCGTGCGTCTCGTTCTCGCAGTGCTGGAAGATGCACTGGTCGCTGAATTCCTTGCCCCAGATGGTGAAGAAGTCCTGCAGGTAGAACTGGTGCGGTGTCGGAGACTCGACGTGCAGCGTTCCCGTGGCGTCGTGCGTGTGAATCACGCGCATGCCTTCGGATGAGATGCCGATGTTCGCCGGAATCATCTGCTGCTGGCCGTTGATTTCGATCTGGAGAATCGGATGGATGTGCAGCGCAAGCTTGTTGTGGTCCTTGAGGTTGATGTCGAGGATGTTTTCCGGCTGCGAGGCGCATGCTGTCAGAAGCACCGCAAGCATCGCGACAATGAGCCATTTCATGCAGGTGTTGTACCGCTTGCGCTTTTTAAGGGTTGTGGACGAGCACCAAAAAAGCATTTTAATCAAAGCATTACATTGGCTGTAAATTAATGCTGAGGTGAACTGATGAAACAGAAATCACGATTGCTTTTCTCCCTGGTTGTGCTTGCCGCACTTCTCGCGCCGGCTGCCCTCGCGCACGAGCGCCAGGCATTTGAAATCGGCGACAAGACCTACTTGTTGGTCATCGGCTCGCTCAACGAGCCGGTATTCGTCGATGACAAGACAGGCGTCGACCTGCGCGTCCTGCTTGCAGACCCCGAGAACCCCGGCGACTCGTCCAAGGGAACGCCCGTCCCCGGCCTGGATGCTGCGTTGAAGGTTGACTTGATGGCAGGCGACAAGACCAAGACCCTTGCGTTCAGCCCAGTCTATAATTCTCCTGGAGCGTACAAGGCGGAGTTCTACCCGACGGTCGCGACCACGCTCACGTATCGCGTTTACGGAGCCATCAACGATGTCCCCGTCGACCTCACGTTCAGCTGCAACCCCGCAGGGCATCCTGCGGTAAAAGACGACACCGAACGCGTGATGATTACGGATGGCGTGACGCGCGTCTACAAGTCAGGAGCGTTCGGCTGTCCCAGGCCGCGCGACGACCTTGGATTCCCGGAGCCGATGCACTCCATTGACGGGCTTCACCAGCAGCTCCACGAGCGAATGATGAACAAGGGCCTTGGCGTTTGCGTTGCGGCACTCGTCGTTGCGCTGCTCGCCCTCGGTGTTGCGCTCTGGCGCAGACGCTGATGCGATACTTTTTTCCCCTTCTCTTTCTTCTTCTCCTTCCTTTTGCTACAGCGCACGCAGTCCCCAACGCGTATTCCCCTGACGCTTACGTGACGCTGGATGCGTCTCCACGCGCAGTCAACATCACGTTTACCGAACGCCCCGAACCGAAAGCAAGCAGCCTCACGGTCAGGGATCCGGATGGAAGAGCCGTCAGCGGCGAAACCACCGTTATTTCCCCGTATGTCTTGGGAACTTCCGTTTCAGGAACTGGAAACGGCACATATCTCGTCTCGTGGAGCGTCATCTCTGCTGATGACGGCCACTTCTCGGAAGGCTCCTACATTTTCCACGTCGGGCAGAAAACCGCGGAATTCGCGTCACACGACCACGACGGCCACGCAGCCTCTGTCTGGGAAGCGATCCCCCTCGCGCTTGAGCTGCTTGGCCAGGCGCTCGTGATGGGCATTCTGCTGTTCTGGACCGCGTCGTCAACGCTGCGCCGAAGGCTTGGGCTTATCTCGGCAGCGCTCATCATCGCAGGAGCGTTATCCTATGTGGTTTTCCAGTCAATGGAGGCGGCGGGCAGCCTGGAGCTTTCTTTCGTTTCCGCAGTGGCGCTCTTCTCATCAACGACCGCGGGAACGTTCGCGCTCATTCGTGCAGGCTTAGGCGTCGCGCTGGGCGTTTCGTTCTGGCGCTCGCGCGCGGTTATCCCGGCCATCCTGCTCGGCCTGATGATTCTTGCCCGCGCACGAATGAGCCACGCGGCAGCCTCGGAATTCCAGCCGGCACTCTCAATCCTCATCAACGCAGCGCACCTGGCGTTCAAGGAGCTCTGGATTGGCGGCATCATCGTGCTGTTTATCCTGTTCTCCGTGACGCACTTGCACGACCTGGCACGGAAGTTTTCACGCGCAGCAGCCATCGCCCTCGCGGGCGGTGGCGTCACGGGGCTGTACATCATCTGGCTTCACCTCAAGGGCCCGGCAAACCTCGCAAGCCCGTGGGGCACGCTCTTCATCATCCTGAGCGCGCTCGCGGCGGCATTACTCGCGCTGCGGCTGTACAACCACCGGAGGCCCGCAAGAACTGCCCTTGGCGCGGAAGCGCTTGTGGCGACCGCGGTTTTGTTTGTCTCCAGCATGCTCATCATCACGACCCCTCCGCTTGACACTCCTCGCTGGGAGGCTGAAAGCCAGGGTGTTCGAATCGCGCTTGCAGACCACGCCGACCATTATCTTATCACGTTCGACGAGACCGAAGGAAAACTGCTCATCCTGAAGGATATCCTCATCGTGCTCTCCCATCCCGAAACCGGCCCGATTGAGGCGCATACGGTTTTTTCGGCAAACGGGGAAGTGCTGCCGAAATATTACTTCTCCGTGCCGGGAACTTGGAAAGTAGACATTACGGCCCAGCGCCTGAACGCTTACGACGCGACGGCATCATTTGAGATCCAGCACCCCTCGCCTGATGTGGGAAGGCGGTTCGGCGCCTTTGAGCTGCTGCTCCTGCTGTCTGGAGCCGTCCTTCTTGCAGGAGCGTTCTTCCTGCATAAGCGTGCCTGAGAATTACTGCCCGAACCCAATCTGGGAAATGTTCGACTTCGTGCGCCGCTCTCCGGACTTCGTCACGCACTTGGTGACCGCCACGGGGAGCCGCATCTGGCCGAGAATGCTGAGCTTGCTCTGGATCCTGTAGGTGATGACGCGCTCTTCGCCCGAATCAAGCTCGTCCAGTGTCCACTTCAACAGTGTTCCCTTGTGCTGGTCGTGGGTGATTTTCGTCGGGCGGATGGTGCCGACCTCGAAGTCCCGTACGACGGTGGCGATATGCGGGACCTTATCGAGCACGACGACTTCCTTGACGGGGCGCGAGCTCCTGTTGGAGACCTCAATCAGCACTTTCAGCTCGCTCATCCCGCCTTCGCGCGCGGCGATGACGACCGCTGACTTGCGTACCACGAGCGGGCTGCGGAACGTGTAATACGCGGCGACCGCGATGGAGAACACCAGGAAGACGATGAGCAGGGGCCGGTAGTTCGTGACGACCCGTACTTGCGTCGACTCGCCGACGCCGAGCGATATGTCCCAGGCATCGTAGTTGCCGCTGTCCAGGTCGACCTTTCTGGCGGACGGCTCGGTCGTGGTGAACCATCCCTGGAAGAAGGGGCTCCTGAGCTTGAATTCCGTCTGCTTGGGCGCGTTGCCCGTGTTGGTGAGCGTGTACGTCCAGGTGCGCTTCAGGAACGAGCGCTCTTCCTGCACGGTGGACGTGATTTCGCCGTACTCGACGACCTCGAAGTCAAACGGTTCGGCATCAAAGGGGATGATCTCGTCGCCGTCCATCACGATGGCGGTGACGTGCAGACGGTCGGACTGCGGCGCAGTTCTTGCGGGAATGCGTATCGGGAACACCAGCTGGCGCTTTTCCAACCCGGCAAGGTCGATGACGGCTTCCGTGTTCAGCAGGTTGCTGCGGACCTTGAACGTGACGTTCTTCAGGTCGCGCCGGTTCGCGTTGGTGACATTGATGGTGATGACGGCCGGCTCGCGCGGGTCAATCGGGCTCACCGACGGATAAAGCCTCACTGCGGGAGCGTACTGGCCGGGGACGTAGTTCTTCGGCTGGACGCCGATGGTGATGGTCTTGCGCGCCAGGGCTCCTGAGGCGGAATGCCGGACGTGCAATGCGAACGCGTAGTAGCCCGGCGTCGCGTACAGCGGCCGGACGAAGAGCCTGACGCTCTTTTCCTCTCCCGGATTCACGAAGATGGGGCGAGGGATGCTCGTGGTTATGTCCCACTCGACATCGGGAGAGTAGATATCAAATGACTCGGTGTTGGGCGAGTCGTGGGAGAGCGTGAGCGTGTAGTTGGCGGATTCGCCAATGCGCGTGCTCGCCTGGGTGGGGTTGAGCTCGACATCAAACTCGACCGCTGTCGCGGAGAACGCGAAGAGCGATAACGCAAGCAAGAACGCGATGACCAACAACCTCTTTCTCATCCCGAATGCCTGAGCGAGTGGTTATTTATAAACATTATTATTTGTATTATTTAGAAGAGGGGAACATTCAGGAAAAAGGTATTCGCATCCAAGCCTGCCCGTCCCAAGGGCGTTTTTCGTTCTTGCGTTAAGAGCATCAGAGAATACTGTGACAAAACTGCCTGGGATGTGAGCGGGCGGGACGGCAAAACCTGCGGCTTACGCCACCAAACGGCTCACGTGGCCTTCCTTCTGCACCCGCATCACGGTGTCAACCATCGATTCTATCTTGCTCTCGTGGCTGACGATGATGACCTGCTTCAGCTGCAGCTGCTCGAAAACATCGCGAATCTTGTCCAACTGCTCGGCGCTGAAGCCGTCCGTGGGCTCGTCAAGGATGAGCAAGTCCTTCGTCTTGATAGTGCTGATGACGTCGTTGATGACCTTGTTCAGCGCCAGCCGGTAGGCGAGCGCGCACGCGGTCTTCTCGCCGCCGGACAAGTTCGCCACGTCCACTTCATAGCCGTTCTGCACGACAACGGGCGAGAACGAATCGTCCAGCCGCGCGGACAGCAATTCCTCCTCAACCAGAATCCCGAACCAGCTCTGGAACAAATCGCTGAACTCGCGGTGCACGCGCGCGAGGACGTGCTTTTCCATCACGTCCATCAGGCTGCCGAACTGGTCGGTGAGCCAGCCCTGGATGGCGGTGACGCGCTGGAGTTTCGCCTTGGCATCCTCCTTGCGCCGCACCTCGTCCTGGACGCTCTTGGCGAACGACTCGATGCCTTCCAGCTCTTTCGCCAAACGGTTGAACTCAACATCGAGCCTGCGCTCGTCCTGCATCGCCGCCTCGAGCTGCTGGCGGGCCTTCACGGCCTGCTGTTCAGCGCTCGCGGTCGATTCCATCAGCGCCAAAAGCTCCTGCTGTTTCTCGCGAAGCTTCACGGTCTCTTCCTGCAGTTGCGCAATCGACTGCGCTCGTGAGGATATCTGCTGCGCGTAATCCTGGATGGCTTTCTGTTTCGCCTGCGCGAGCAATGCCTGCTGCTCCTGCGCCCGGCACTGTTCGACATCCTGGCGCAGCAGGATGAGCTGCGTCTCGAGCTGCTCTTTCGTCGATGTGTTGTAATCGAGATGCTTCTGCAGTTCCCGCAGCTTCTGGTCCTCGGTAAATGAGATGCGGTTCTTGTGGTCCTGCGTCACGACCTGCATGCACGTCGGGCAGTGGTTCAGGGACGCTATCTTGGACTTCAAGTCGTCCGAGAGCGATTTTGTCGCGGACAGCTGCGCAATCGCGACGTGGAACGCGCGGATGGTCTTTTCCAGCTCCATCAGCTTGCCGTTCTTCTCCGAGAACATCGCGCGGATGTCCTCGAGCTTTCCGGGACTGTGGATTTCCTTGAGCATCAGGTCGTGCTGCGCCTGCATCCGCTGCTGCTCCGATTGCGTGCGCTGGAGCAGCTGCTGCTGGTGGTTGAGGCTCGTCTGCACGACGCTCAGCTCGGTCTTCATCCGCTGCGCGGCCTTCACGGCCTCGTCGTGCTGCGTGACGTTCGCGCGCATTTCCTGCGTCTTGAGGCGGGCGTCCTCGAGCAGCTTTTTCGTGCTGTCCGCGCGCTGCCTGATGGCTTCGGCTTCCTCGCGCTTCAATCCTAAGAGCGTGCGCTTGGCTTCCAGGTCCTGCGTGAAGCCTTCCAGGCTCTTGCGGTCCTCCTTCAGCTGGCGGACGTAGATGTGCGCGTTCTCCTTCACGCGCTTGTACTTGTCCACGTTGAAGACACGGCGCAGGGTTTCAAGGCGCGCGTCCTTTTCCTCAAAGAGAATTCGCTTCATCTCCTCCTGCGGCGTGAACACCGTGTAGCGGAACAAGAGCGCCTTGCTCTTGGTGAGGAACTCTGCGGGATAGCCGAGCAAATCGAGAATCCAGGCGCGCAACTCCTGTGCGGTGCCCTCCTTTTGGACGCCGTCAGTTACGAGCCAGCCGGCGTCCTGCGCGACTTTCTCCTTCTGGCGCTTGAGGACGCGGCGGACGGCGTATTCCTTATTGTCGAGCACGAACGTCAGCTCAACCGAGCCTTCGCGCGCGCCGTTCCTCAGCAGGGCCGCGCCTTCGACGTCGCCGCGCAACAGGCCGAATAATGCGAATTCAATCGCGAGAAGAATCGTGGATTTTCCACAGCCGATGTCGCCCGAGAGAACCAAGCTGCCTGACGGCAATTCAATATGTTGTTCGATATAGCTCCGAATATTCCTCAAGCTGAGTGATTTCAGTAACATTGCCCCGGTTTTCGGCTGCCCTTGACCTATATATTCTTAGTTGTAATGCAGTATACTTGACGGAAATGTCCCATTTGTGGGTGATTTTGCGCAAGACGGGTTAAGAACGCAAACGTCTTACACTGCGTATATGATGATAGTGTCACGGAGGTTGGAATGTCCTGCGGTGGCGAAGGGCTGCTAGCAGCGGGAGGCTGCGGCTGCGGGCCCGGCATCAACGCGCACGAGAGCTATAAGGGCAACTGGAGCTCGGGCTCAAGATCGCTGAACTACTCCATGGGCTCGAGGTATGTCGGCCAGGACGCGCCCCTTCCTGAAACGGCAATGACCCGAAGCTATGCCGCCGAGAAAGTGTACGTGGGCCGTGGCGCTTTGCGCGAGTTGGAACGAATCTATGCGCCCGCCGAACGTGAGCAGCCCCGCACGCTCTCCCCCGGGACTATTTTTGCGTCAGTTCCTGCAGAATCAGATAACGCAACAAAACTGCAGGGGACGGGAAGGCTTGGGACGGGCGAACGTGCGTATGCTCCTCAATACGACAAGAAAGCGGCATTTGCGGAACTCTCGCAGCTTGCCGAAGTCTATGACAAGCAGCGATTGCTGGAACAGAAAATCTCCGAGGCGTTTGAGCACAAGGGCATCGAGCGGATGGTGAACACGTGGACGAACTGACATTGGTTGCGCAGGCAAAGGAACAGATGATGCGCGCGAAAGAGCTCGAAACGAGCAAGCCCGAGGAGTCGCGCAAATCATTCCTGTCCGCGGCGCATCTCCTGATTCAGGCCAGCAAGGAAACCCCTGCCGTCGAGGCCAAGAAACGTTATGTTGAAGTCGCGAACTCATTGTACTGGCACGCGCACGCGGTCGAGGAACAGCGCGTCTCCGGACTGCCCGCGTCCGAGCCTGAGGAAAAAATCAAGGGAATGCTGATTGCCAAGCCGAAAACGCGATTCAAGGACATCGGCGGACTGTCCGACGTCAAGGACGAAATCCGGCTGAAAATCATCGAGCCGTTCAAGCATCCGGAGATTTTCAGGAAATACGGCAAGAAAGTCGGCGGCGGCATCCTGATGTTCGGGCCGCCCGGCTGCGGAAAAAGCCTCTTGGCGGAAGCCACCGCGGGCGAGGCCGATGTCGCGTTCTTCAACGTGAAAGCATCCGACCTGAAAAGCAAGTACGTCGGCGAGACGGAAGCGAACATCGCCGCGTTGTTCAAAGTTGCACGTTCGCAGCCGAAAGGCGCGATCATTTTCTTTGACGAGTTTGAGGCTCTTGGCGGTGTTCGCGGCGACGAAGTGCATGAGCGGAACTTCGTCAGCCAGTTGTTGACCGAGATGGACAGCGTCGGCAACAAGAGCCAGAAAATCCTCCTCATCGCGGCAACGAACGTACCGTGGGCGATTGACATCGCGCTGCGGCGCGAAGGTCGGTTCGGAACGACCGTGTTCGTCCCTCCTCCGGATGCTGAAGCGCGCGAGGCAATCATCGCGCTGCACCTGCAGGAACGGCCGCTTGACGGCGACATCGACGTTCCGCTGCTGGTCAAGAAGACGCAAGGCTGCTCCGGCGCGGACTTGAAAGCATTATGCGAATCAGCAACGGACATTCCCTTGAAGGAATATCTCGCAACGAAGAAAGCGCGCAACATCGCGATGCGGGACTTCGAGACGGCGCTCGCGAAGAAAACGCCGACAACGAAGCCGTGGTTCAGTCTCGCGGCAGCGCACCTGAAGACAAACCCTGATGACGAGGTCGCGAACGCGATAGCCCATGCTTCCCGTCCTGAATAGCAATTTGCAGTCCCAGGGGCGTTTGTCGCGTTCGTTCGTGCAGAATTCCATTCCGCCGCGACAAAAGTGCTTGGGAACGGAGCGTGTGGGGGTGCGAGGCGAAGGGCAGCAAAACGGAGGACGGCAGCTCACCAGCGCAACATTCCTGCTCAAGTATGACTGCAACCTGAAATGCTCGTTCTGCCTGAACGCGTGGCGCGGGAAAGCAAGGCCGGATGATGAATTACGGCTGGAGCAGCAGCAAGAAGCCCTGCTGAAACTAAAGGAGCAAGGCGTCAGGCACGTCACGTTTACCGGAGGAGAGCCCGCGCTGCACCCTGAACTTGCGGAATTGATTCTTTATGCACATTCGCTGGGGATGACTACGATTTTGCAGACCAACGGGACGCTGCTGCGCGACGAATTTCTTATGCGCGTGAAAGGCAAGCTCAACGGCATCCAGGTTTCCCTGCACGGGCTGCGCGCGGAGCAGAAAGAAATCAGCGGATTTGACTGCTTTGAGCGGATTGCTGAGACGATGAAGCGCATTTCCGCATCCGGCATTCCCTTATTCACGAATTTTGTCGCCACGAAGAAAAACGTGAGGTGCATCAGGGACTACGTCGCGTTCCTTGATTCCGTCGGGGTCAAGGTCGCGAGCTTCACAAGATTGTATCCTGCGGGAAACGCGCTGGCGAACTGGCGGGAACTGGTGCTATCCGGTGATGAGTATGCCGCGTTCTGCAAAACGCTTGAGGTGCTGCAAAGAACCGCAAAGGTCAAGCTCTACCTTGCGGGCCCGAACGACACGGAATTCCTTTTCAAGAACGGCATCGGGCTCCAGAACGCCACGTGTGGCGCCGGAAGAACGGAAATCGCAATCAACCCGAACGGCGACATCCTGCCGTGCCCGAGTTGGAATGAGCCGGCTGGAAATGTGCTTTCAAACCTCGCAACTGCGTGGGACGAGGGGTTCCTGGCGGAGCTGGGGCAGGAGCACGACGGGGCGCAAGGCTGCATGCTTGCCCGGGTGAGGCGTAAGACCGAGCTCGAAGGAACCTTTAAAAAAGGCTGAACGTTCCTCCCATGAAAAGAGGAACAATGGAAATCTGGACCATCGGGCATTCCACGAGAACGTTTGACACCTTCGTGCAGATTCTCCGGAAGCACGGCATCGAAACCGTGATTGACGTCAGGCAGTTCCCCAAGAGCATCCGGATGCCGTGGTTCAAGAAGGAATACCTCGAACTGGCGCTCCCGAAATACCGGATGAACTATGTCTGGCAGGGCGACGCCCTCGGCGGATTCAAGAAGGGCGGGTTCGAAAAGCATATGCAGACCAAGGACTTCCTGCTCGGGATGCAGCAATTGATGGACACCGCGCTCACCACGAAATCGGCAATCATGTGCTCGGAAAGCGTCTTCTTCCGGTGCCACCGCAAGCACATCGCGGACAGCCTTGCCGGGCAGGGCTGGACCGTGAACCACATCTACGACGAGAAACGAGTCGAAAGGCACACTACTTGAGAAGAAGCTCGTAATTCGTCGTCTTGCCGTCCGTGCGCACCCGCTCTGACGCAAGGTACCATTCCATCAGCTTCTGGTTCAGCTTGCCCAGGTCCGGCTTGATCATCGGCGCGAAGTCGTACCATTCCTTCGTCTTCGTCGTGAACAGCAAATCGGAGCCGGCGCAGACGCTGTACGGAACAATCTCGTCCGGGATGAACACCTTTTGGTTTTCGGGGAACGCGATGCTGCTCCGCTTCTTTTCCTTGCGCGCCGACGTGCGCAGGCGGTCGTAAAAGTCAGCTGTCGGGTTGGTGACGCGGATGATGGGCTCCACGTCAAGCGTGGCTATCTTCAGGCAGTTCTCGAGCGTCTTCATCAGCTTCGGGACGTCGACGGGTTTTTCGATGAAATACATTGTCTTGCTTCCCAACGCCTTCCAGATTTCCGATTCCTGCATCGAGTAGAAGTCCGCGAGCGCGATGACGCCGGTCTTGTGCTGCGCCGCAACCGACGCAATGCTCGCGAGATAGCTCGGCGCGGCCTTGCCGAGGCCGTTCTGCATATAGATCTGCTCGCCCAGGTCAACTGCGACCAAATGGTAGTTGTTGTGGCGCAGCATGCTCGGGGCCTTGTCGTGCTCGCAGTACGTGATAATGCAGCCCAGCGGCGCCACCTTGTACCAGTTCTCCTCGCGGTGCGTCACGACGCCCTTGATGAACGGGCGGTGGTTCTGGCCGAACTGCGTCGCAAGAATCTTCAGCACGTTCCGTTTCTCGGTCTGCTTCTCGAGAAGCCGAGCACCTTCTGTTCAGGCGTGTCCCCCATAAAAGGGCGGAATCAGGGGTGCTTTTTACGCTTTTCGCTCCTGTAAGAATGAATGCGAAGGGCAGGATTCGAACCTGCGTAGGCGCTAAGCCAGTAGGTCCTGAACCTACCCCGTTTGGCCACTCCGGCACCTTCGCGTAAATGCGTATGCTCTGTGCGAAGGGGACGGTCCGCCGAACGGATTCGGCGTTATCGGCACCTTCGCTTTGGGTATACGTCGAAGGGTTTATCCACGCTTTTTAAAGGTTGTGGCAGGTTTCAGGAGTCCCCTACGCCCGTCCCGCGCAGTTTTGTCGTGGCGTTGTTTGTAGAAGTCGATGCCGAAACAAACGTCCCTGGGCAGACGTGCTGGGTGCACGTGCGAGATTTTCTTTGCGGTGGCGCGGATTATTTTTTCATCCTCAAAATCTCTCTGCTCGTCGTCGCCTCTTCCGCGGACTTGTCATCGCGCCACTTCACGAACCGCGGGAAGCGCAGCGCGTAGCCGCCGGCTGCCGTGTGGTTGGGGCTTTTCGTAATCTCCGCCCCGAGAATCTCAATCACCATCTTCGGCTCGAGCCAGACGTCAGGCTTGAGGCTCTTGTTGTAGGACAGTCTGGCGGGAGGATGGGTGACTTTCAGCCTCATCGCTTTCTTGTGCATCTTGTCCAGCTCCGCTTCAGAAAATCCTGACGCGACCTTCGTGAATGTCTCAAACGTATCGGTCTTCTCGTCGTAAACTGCGCACAGGTAGCTGCCCAATTTTCCGCCGCGCCTTCCCGTGCCATAGAATCCCCCGACGACAACCACATCGAACGTGTCCTGCAATCCCTTGACGTACTCGGGCTTCCATTTCACCCAGTTCCAGCCGCGCACGCCCGCCTCGTACGGGCTGTCCAGGCGCTTGATGACAATCCCTTCGCCGCCCTGCTGCACGGTTTTGTCAAAGAGATCTTCCGCGCAATCCGCGGTGGAGCAAATGACTTTCGTCGTGAACCTGACAAAGGCGTTGGGCTTGACGTATTTTTTCAAAAGTTCCTGCCGCTTTTTGTACGGCTCGGCAATCAATGATTTTCCGTTCAGGTAAAGAATGTCAAACGTGAAAAGCGTCACCGGGATCTTCTTTGCGAACTCGGTGATGCCGTGCTTTCTCCGCCGCGACATCAGCACCTGAAAGTGCAGCAATTTCCCGGTCTTCGGGTCGGTGGGCATCGCCTCGCCGTCAATCACGGCGGTTTTCGCCTTCACGTTTTTCTGGATGTGCAAAACAATATCGGGAAATTGCGCCGTGACGTTTTCCAGCCTGCGCGAGTAGAGCGTGACGTTCCTGCCGTCCTTGTGCGCCTGGATGCGTTCGCCGTCGTATTTCTGCTCGACGGCAAACGGCACGCCCATCAGCCCGGGAATTTCCGCCAAGGACGTGACGCGCTGGCACAGCATCGATTGCAAGGGCCTTCCTAACTTCACGCCAATTCTCTTGACTCCGGCAATTCCTTTTTTCGCAAGCGTGCCCGCGATGACGCCCACGTCCGGGCAAATGTTGTACGCGTTTTCGAGAATCTTTTTCTGTTCCCGGTTGCCGGTGAATGCGATGGTGAGCCCGCTCAAGACGGTGCGGTCCGCGACGCCAGTGCGTAAATTTTCCAGGACGATGCGGCACAAATATCTCGCTTCCTGCGGCGACGCTTTCCTCAGCAGCCCCGCAAGTAACTGCGTTTTGGTGTCCTGGCTTCCCTGGCCGGATGTTCTTGCAATCGTATGCAGCGTTTCAAAAACTTCCTTGACCGTGAGCCCGCCTGAGCGTTTCGCAAAACCCGCGGCAACATCTCCCGCGTCACCGATTTCCTTGAACTGCTTCAAAACCGTGTCAGGTGATCTGCCAGACGCTTCCGCGATGGCGCGCAACACCATCTTTTCCGCAAGTCCCAGCTTGATGCCCGAAAAATAAGAGTCAATCTGCCCGATGAGCAGATAGGAGACGCGCTCAAGCTCCGCGCGCGGCACCGTTTTCAGGAATTTTGCCAGAATCTCGCGCAGCGCATTGCCTGAACGGGTCTTCTCAAACTGAGCATAGATGTTCGTGAGCTGCGAAAACTTCATTCGGCCTCTTTTGTGCTTCGTGATTCTGCCAACGATTTAAAGTTTCGTTTTTCCGTCGACAAAATCCCGGATTTTCCCGCGTTGCTTAAATTCGTTTGTTACTTCTGAGTGAATTTCTTTTGAAAATTTTGAAAAAGGAATATCTATAGCATTAGCGTAATCTTTATAAAGAAGAACTGTTCAGCCACGAACGCTGCTACTGTTGTCCGTTTTTTGGACGTGTGTGTTTGGTTAAGGTGTGTGTAAAGGGGGTTGTGTTAGTGAAAAGGGGGGAAGCTATACCGTACGGGCTACGTTCTTACAAGACAGCACCCGCTTCTCTCGCAGCCCGCTTCGACAGACAGTACGCAGCAGCGATTTCCTCTCCCGCAGCAGCACGCAAGCACTATTTCTCCCTGAGCGAAACCTACGAACAGCTTTTGCACACCGACGCCTCCCCGGCAGTCAAGAATTTCGCCTACCAGAAAGTGAAGGAGGTCTTCGACCGCGCGCAGCTCGCGCCGCGGCCTCCCCGATGGCTCCTTCCGCTTGCCGTAACGATTTTCGTCCTTCTCGCGCTCACCTTAAAACCAGGAATCACCGGACTCCTTGGACTCGAGCCCCGTTCTGTTTCTGAGACGCTTGCGCTCAGCAGCAGTAGCAGCACCAACGGGACCTTGACGCTCCAGGGAGTCCCTGATTCGCTGGCATTCGACGGCTACTGGAACGGCGGCGGAACGGGACGCGTGTACGTCACGGACGGCGAGACAAGACTGCTTGCCGTCGATACTGAAGGACTGCCGTCCGGCGAGCAGTTCCGGTTCACGGGACTCTGCGAAGAGACCTGCAGCATCGAAACGGCATCAAAGACCTTCGTCATCGGATTCGAAATCGAGGATGGCGCCGAAATCACGCTCGATGGCGTCACGTACACGGCAGCGAACAACCCGCCCGAATGGACGGGCAGCACGGTCATCTACAACGTCACCTTCCCCGTGACGCTCGACCTCAACGACCTCTTCTTCGACATCGATGGAGATGAACTCACATTTAGCGCCTCACCACCCCTGCTCGTCAACGCGAGCCTGGACAACGGTAGCAGCATCACCGTTTCTGCCGAGCCCGCATTCGAGCAGGGCGTGCTGAGACTCATCGCATCGGACGGCATCGCGACCGCGGAAAAGGACCTTGTCCTGCGCGGGGCGATGTTCGTTCCCTTTGTGGTGAACGAGACGCTGGCGAACGCCACGGCCAACATCACGACGAACGCGACCAACCTCACGTTCGTCCCGAACATCACTATCTCCGACAGGCACGGCACGGTCCTCGCGGAAACGCGGCCCGGCTTCCAGGAGGACGGCAGGTACACGCTCGAACTCGAGCTGCCGTCACAGGCACGCGCGCGCGGATTCGGCGCAGTCCAGGCGGCAACTCCTCCGGGTGTTGTCTTCGTCAATTTGGAAAGCAGCGTCGACGCGGTCTACGACACGCTCGACGACAGCAGGCTCGGCACCTACGTCTTCGCCGCAGATGACGTCGACTTCGAGCAGGCGACCATCACGCTCCCCAAGACCGGCGGCGTCCGACAAATCCTCGAATGCCCTGATTTCGACACCGATTCATTCACCTGCCCCTCCGACTGGCAGCCGTCAGGCATCCCGTTCGTCGACAACGGCGACAGCGTCACGTTCACGGTCACGCACTTCTCGGGATACGCGGGAGGCAACATCACGGTCCTCAACATCCAGAGCTACCCGGTCGTCGGCGGCAACTGGAACGTCGAGTTCAACACCACCGGCGAAGCGGATCTCGGCATCACCGCCATCAACGGCACCCAGTGGGGCGTCGACCTCGAATTCCTCGAGCTCACCTGCGGCGGCGTCCCCGTAAGCACGACGTTCAACGGCACCACCTACATCGCGCCCTCCTACTCGTGCGACAACCTCACGGGCATCGAGTCCTCGCGCGTCCTCACCACAGGCAAGCACTACTTGCAGTTCACGTTCGGAAATGACACGGACTACGCGTTCAACGACGCTCTCGGCTTCACGCCGGTCAGCGAGTGCGGCAACATCACCACGAACAGCGTGCTCACGACGAACATCAGCACCAAGGGACCGTGCTTCCGCATCAACCGCACGGCGAACATCACGCTCGACTGCAACGGCACGTTCATCAACTGGACGGGCAACGGTTCGGCAATTGTCGTCATCCAGTCGAACAACATCACCATCCGGAACTGCATCATCAATGACGGACAAAGCACCACCTTCGCCTTCGGCGTCGCCGTCAACCTCTCGAACACGAACAACAGCCTCGTGTTCAACAACACCATCCAGACGAACGGCACCAACAACAACTGGGGCGTCGTCATCCAGAACGGCTCCGTGAACAACACGGTGTTCAACAACACCATCCGCATCTTCGGCTCCAGCACGGCCAACTACGGCGTCTACGTGTTCAGAAACTCCTCTCGCAACAATGTCAGCTTCAACACCATCCTGATGGAGGGCTCGGGAGCACAGGCCGGAGTCTACGTGTTCACTTCATCCGACAACAACACGGTCAACGGCAACGACATCGTGAGCGGGAACTCGGGAGCGAGCAACTATGGGGTTCGTGTCGACACGAACTCGGGCGACAACAACGTCACGAACAACAACATCCGCACCAACGGAACGTCCCTCAACATCGGAGTCGCCGCTGACACGGGCTCCAACCGTACGCGCATCATCGGCAACAATATTTCCACGCGCGGCTCCAGCACCACGAACTACGGCGTGTCGATGTCCTCCGTTGAGTCGGGCGCGAACATCACGGGCAACACCATCAGCACCAACGGAACGACGGACAACTACGGCATTTTCCTCACGACTCGCGTCGAAAACGTCACCATCCGCCAGAACAACATCTCGACCTGGGGCACGGGAGCGAACAACTACGGCGTCCACACCACGACCGGCATCAAGAACGTCAACATCACGGAAAACTATGTCCTCACGTCGGGAACGACGAACAACAACGGCATCTACCTCATTTCCGGCACGAGCTTCGTGCAGGTGCACGGCAACAACGTCACCGCGAACGGCACAGGAGCCGCGAACGACGGCATCGCACTCATAACGAACGTAGGAGCGGTCAACGTCACGGACAACTTCGTGATGGCGCTCGGCTCCGGAACGTCCGACGGCATCCTGCTCTCCACGGGCGCGGACAACAACTCCATCACGGGCAACACGGTGCTCATCAACGGCTCATCAGCCTCGTACACGGGAATCGCGGTCGTCGCGTCCAACCGCGCCAACAACATCACGCGCAACCACATCTTCGGACTGCAAGGCTACGACGGCGTCAACGGCACCATCGGCATCGTCCTCACCGACTCCCTCAACGGCAGCGTCGCGCACAACACCATCCGCAACGTCTCCGTCGCGCTCAAGCTCAACGGCACCGGCAACTTCAACCTCAGCAACCAATCCATCATCGCATCCAACGTGAGCATGCAGCTGCTGCGCAACCTCAGCAACATCTTCAACCAGACGAACTTCCCGACACAGGTCGTCATCGACAACAACTCGCTCTACGGCGCCCTGCTCAACTACACGCTCGGCGTGAATGTCTTCAACGCGTCCAATCCCGACGTCACGATGCTGTTGGGCGAGAACTTCTTCAACAGCAACAGCTCGCCATTCAACACGAGCGCGGTCATCACGTTCCGCAACAGCACCTTCGGCCACCCGCGCATCCTCGTCAACCTCGCGGGCACGTTCACGAACTGCTCGGCAAGCATCTGCACATTCAACAGCTCCTACTTCGCGGCGGGCAACCAGACCTACACGTTCAACGTCAGCCGCCTGGGAATGTTCCGCCTCGAGGAAGGCAACAATGTACCGAACTTCACGCAGGCAATCCTGAGCAGCACCGACCCGTCAAAGAACGACACCCAGCAGAACCTCACCGCAAGCTTCATCGGCGTCGCCGACGGCGACTTCGAGAATGATTCCGTGAAGAACATCACCGACTGGAGGCTCGGCAACCAGTCAATCGCCGTGCTGAACCTGCCGTTCGAGACGCGCACGCAGAACAACGCCTCCGGGAGCATCAGGGACTACTCGACCTACGGCGCGCACGCGTCCCTTGGCACCGGACTCCAGACGCCGAACTGGAACGGCTCCGGCAGGCTCGGGGGAAGCTATGACTTCGACGGTGTGAACGACTTCATCACTGCGCCCGCGAGCAAGCCGTCGCTGCCCTTCACGATGGAGTTTTGGGTTCACCCGCGAACCGCGGCCCCCCTGGGCATTTTTGACACTGCGCCCGCCACGACGAACACCATCAGGAATAACGGAGCTGGCGCGATAGAATGGCACAACTCAGGCGCGTCCGTGACGCTCGGGCTGACGGCAAACAACTGGTACCACCTCGTGTTCGTCTTCCGGCGGGCCGATGTCAACATCATCGAATATTACCGGAACGGCGACCTTGTTTCGGTCAACCGCGGAACGTCGCTCACGGATTTCGCCTGGACGACTCCGCGGTTCGGCGAAATCAGCGGCAGCTTCTACAACGGCCTCATCGATGAAATCAGGATTTACAACCGCTCCTTCAGCAGGGACCAAATCAAGTCCCTGTACGAGGAAGGCAACCGGAGCCAGCATCCGCGCACCATCGTTTACAACGACACGTTCGACGGCGAAACGTGGAGCGCAGCGATGACGCCCAACGACAACTACGCGGACGGCACGACGCTTGTGAGCAACAACGTCACGCTCCGCGAGGCGCAAGTCACGCGCTGCCCCTGGGACGTGCGCGGCACAACATCACTGAACCGTTCCGTCAATGGCACGGGCAGCTGCATCATCCTCAACACGTCCAACGTCCTGTTCAACTGCAACGGGTTCAGCGTCATTGGAAGCGGCAACACGGGCAGGGGAATCCACATTGAGCAGAACCGCTCGAACATCACGGTCATCGGCTGCACGGTCAGGAACTTCAGCATCGGACTCTGGGCGGACCCTGAGAACATCACCATCGACAACAGCACGTTTGAGAACAACACGGTCGGCGTCGAGTTCTATAACACCACGCTTTCCCGCCTCCAGAACAGCCAGTTCAGGAACAACACCATCGCGCTGAAGCTCAACCAATCGTTCAACAACAATTTCACCAACCTCACGTTCGCGGGGAATAATATCAGCATCTGGGCAGCCAACTCATTCAGCAACACGTTCAACAATTCCTTCCTGCCGCCCACCAGCTACTTTGACAATTTCACGTCAACAGGAGCGAGCGTCAACTTCACGCAGGCCCTGAACTTCAGCAATGCGAGCAGCCGCATAGTGCTCGACAACAACCTTGCCACCGTCCTGGACTCCAGCTTCAATGCCTCTGCCGACATCGTGTTCCGCGGGCTCACGTTCACAAACCCGCGCGTCCACTCCGATCTCGGGGACGGCACGTTCATCATCTGCCCCTCCGACCGGTGCACGCAGACGGGTTACGCGGGAGGTGTGCTGCGGTTCAACGTCAGCCGCTGGACGACCTACCGCGCCCAGGAAACGCCCCTGACGAACCAGACGCGTGAGTGCGGCCAAATCGCGGAATCAATCACGCTCAACCAGAGCGTCTCGTCCAACGGGACGTGCTTCACCGTGATGCGCAGCAACATCACCATTGACTGCGCGGGCTTCACCGTGCGCTATGGCACGAACGGCAGCCTGAACAACACGTACGGGTTCAACATCACCAGCCAGACCAACGTCACGGTCAAGAACTGCGTCATCCAGAAAGTGAACGTGTCAGGCCACCGGACGCACGGCATCGGTGTTTACAACGCGAGCCGAACGACCATATTCAACAACACCATCTACACGAACGGCACGAACGGCAACGTCGGCATCTGGGCCTCGCGCGTAGGAGGCTCCGTGCGGCAGTACGTCGTCAGCAACCCGAACAACCTGGACAACCCGTCCTGCGTCCCTGGCTCGTTCAACCAATGCCAAGTGTGCTTTGACACGCCCGGCGTGAACTGCGCGTTCGTCAGCCAAGGCGGGTGCGCGGACGGCGAGGGCTTCAAGACCGACCGCATCCTGAACTTCACGACTCCGAGCACGCCGACGACCGGAAGAATCACCATCATCGGAGGAGAGCACGCCATCTGCAGCCTTAATGGCGTGGACATCGTAACCGGCGCTACAAGCAACAACTGCGGAACCATCTTCACCGCGGAAATACCCGCGGCGCGCTTCAACGCGACCGGCAACAACATCCTCAACTGCCGCGTCGCGGGCTCCGGAGGCGATGAGGACAACGGATTCAAGCTTTCGGAATTCTACTACATGCTCGACGCCAACGAGCTCGGCGGCGCCCTCAACAACCTCAGCATCATCAACAACACCATCATCTCCACGGGCGGCAATGAGAGCCACGGCCTGTTCCTCGCGATGAGCAACGGCACCATCCTCGGCAACAACATCACCACGTTTGGCGAGCGCAGCGGGCACGGAATCTATGTTGATACCGAATCCACCAACCTCTCCTTTGACCAGAACCGCGTCAACGCGTTCGCGCGCGACTCGGCGGGCATCTTTGTCCAGAACGCCAGCGGCAACCGCATCCTGAACAACACGATATATAATTTCACCCAGGCCGCGGTCTACCTGGAAAGCTCGCTCAGCAACAACTTCAACGCAAGCCTCATCAACATCTCGCCCGACGGCGCGACGTCCCTGCTTATCGTTGAAGGCAACAGCTCCATCAACTACACGGGAGCAATCAACTTCACGCAGTTCACGAGCATCAATAGGCGCATCAGGTTCGGGTTCAACACCATCTTCGTCAATGACTCTCAGCTTAACCAGACCGCGCGGCTGACGATGACCGGCCTCGCGACGGCCTTCACGCTCGACCCCCTCGTCGACCTCACGGACAATGGCAACTTCCAGCTCTGCAACTCACCGCGATGCACGAATACCGCGCAGAACACCAGCAGCGGCATCTTCTCATATGATGTCAGCGGCTTCACGACGTATTCGTCCTCGTTCTCCGGCGGAACGAGCGTCACGTCCTGCGGCACGCTCGACCTCGCGCCCAACCAGACACACACGACGTACACGCTCGCGAACTCCGTGAGCTCTCCCGGAACGTGCTTCACGGCCATCTCGGAAAACATCACGCTGAACTGCGCAGGAAACAACGTCACGTACGCCCAGACGCAGGCAGGTTCGGGCATCTTCGCGTACAACCAGTCAAACATTTCCGTAGTGAACTGCATTTTCGTGCTAGGCAATTCGGAATTTGTCAGGCTCAACCACTCGCCTGCGTTGAACATCAGCGACCAGTTCAACGTCACGCACCAGATATTCGGAACCCGGCTTTCCGTGTCAGTCGTCAATTATAGTGATCCCGGCAGGTGCATTGAGGCGGAATTCAGCACCTCTAATTTCACGTACAACGCGTCCTGCGAGCGGCTGGAGTTCCTGAACGGCAGCATCATCAACCTCAACCACAGAGACTCATACAACGGCACTATCGCGTTCAAGGCAAATGATTTCGTCCTGCACGCCACCGCAAGAATCAACGGTGAAGGCCAGGGCTTCCTCGGGGGAGGACGGCGTGAGAACGGCACCGGCCCAGGTTCGGGGTATGGGGTTCCTGACCAGAACAATGGCGGTGGCGGCGCAGGCCACGGCGGCAAGGGAGCGCGCGCATTCTCCGACATCACGCTTTTCGGCCAGGAATACGGCGACGTTTTCGCTCCCGCCACGATCGGCAGCGGCGGCGGTGGCGGCGGGGACGTCTCAAGCTCGGGAACCGTTGGCATCGGCGGCGACGGAGGCGGCGCCGTGACGATTATCGGCACGCACGTCGAACTGCGAGGCGTCATTACCGTCGATGGCACGAATGGATCGCAGGGTTCAGGAATAAACAGCCGCGGAGCGGGCGGCGGTGGTTCGGGAGGCTCTATCTACGTGCTGGCGCACAACCTTACCGGTGCCGGAGAGCTGTTCGCGCGCGGCGGAAAAGGCGGCGTGGATGACCTGACAAACGAACACGGCGGAGCCGCGGGAGGCGGCCGCATCATGATCAAGTACAATATCAGCACCTTCAACAGCTCAAACGTGAGCGCAGCGCGCGCGCAGGGAAGCAGAGACTATGCAAACCTCAGCGACGATGGAACCATCGGCTTCCTGGACATTGATGAAGACGCGCTCTACATCCGCGAAGGCTGGCAGTGGCAGCAGGGATTGCGCACGAACTTCACGTTCATCAACACCTCAAGCGCGTATGTGCGCGGCAACGGCACCAATACCACCATCCTCGCGCGGCATGTCTTGCTCGTGAACACCACGTGGGTTCCGGACTGGCTTGCGTATAATACAACGCTCAACTTCACCGTGCACAACTTCACGATTGACGCGAGCTCGGTCATCAACGTCTCGGGTGCTGGATTCGCGCCGGGAGTTTCAATCGCGAGCAGCGATCGTGCGAACGGCTCGGGTCCTGGCGGAGGCATCACTCCCGCGGATCAGGGAAATGGCGGTGGCGGCGCAGGCCACGGCGGCCTGGGCGGAAAGGCATTGCAGGCGCCGCGCGGCCAAGCCTATGATTCTGCGCTCTTCCCGACATTGTCGGGCAGCGGCGGTGGCGCAGGCGGCGACGGCTCAACGGTCACCACCGGAGGTCCTGGAGGCGGAGCATTCTTCCTGTATTCCTCATTCGTGCGCATCGATGGCAACATCACGGCAGACGGCGCGAATGGGACGCAGGGTTCGGGAACTTCCGGCCGTGGCGGCGGTGGCGGCGGTTCGGGAGGCACCATCAACATCGTCTCGCACAGCATCTCGGGCA
>Ga0073934_10003156_pt1 | contig 31373 bp, 38 predicted proteins | sample LarsenN4metaG_FD_76834 | JGI IMG/M metagenome (GOLD analysis project Ga0073934, IMG submission 76834) | Hot spring sediment bacterial and archeal communities from British Columbia, Canada, to study Microbial Dark Matter (Phase II) - Larsen... ...
CTAGGCGTCGTCTGTGGGCTGGCTCGACTCGACGATGTGGTCGGGCGTGTGGTGCGCGGCGGGGATCTGGCCGAGGCGGCCGGCCTGGTAGTCCTCGAACGCCTGGAGCAGCTCGTCCCTCGTATTCATCACGAACGGGCCGTACCAGGCGACGGGCTCGCGGATCGGGAGGCCGCCCAGCAGGAGCACCTCGAGCGCGGGGGAACGGGACTCCTGGATCCTGGCGGCCTCCAACCGGATCGCGTCGCCCGTGCCGAACACCGCGAGCTGCCCGGTGGCCACCGGGATCTTCTCGACGCCGACCGCGCCCGCTCCCGCGAGGACGTACGCGAGCGCGTTGAAGTCCTCGCGCCAGGGAAGCTCCAGCCGGGCGCCGGCCGAGATCGAGGCGTGGATCATCACCATCGGCGTGTAGGTCTGCCCGGGGCCGTGGTACCCGGCCACCTCACCGGCGATCACGCGGACCAGGGCGCCCGCGTCGGGCGTGGTCAGCAGCGAGACCGCGTTCGCGCGCAGGTCCTGGTAGCGGGGCGGGGCCCACTTCTGCGCCTTCGGGAGGTTCACCCAGAGCTGGATCCCGTGGAACAGGCCGCCGGAGATCACGAGGTGCTCGGGGGGGCGCTCGATGTGCAGGATCCCGGCGCCGGCGGTCATCCACTGCGTGTCGCCGTTCGTGATCGTGCCGCCGCCGCCGTTGGAGTCCTGGTGCTCGAAGATCCCGTCCATCATGTAGGTGACGGTCTCGAACCCGCGGTGCGGGTGCCACGGCGTGCCCTTGGGCTCGCCGGGCGCGTACTCGACCTCGCCCATCTGGTCCATGTGGACGAACGGGTCCAGGTCGGTGAGGTCGACCCCGGCGAAGGCGCGGCGGACGGGGAACCCTTCGCCCTCGAGGCCGCTCGGAGCGACGGTCACGCTGCGCACGCGCCGGTGCCGCGCAGCGGCCGGTACGGGCGGCACGCGGTCGAGCTTCGTCAGGTCCTGGACGGTGATCGCCGGCATGTCACCGAAGGGTAACGCGAGCCGAGCGCGGGGGATTCCCGGCTCGAGCGCGTGGAGCACGGCGAGGAGATCGTGATCGCGCGCGCCGGCGAGCCGGTGGCCAAGCTCGTCAGGCTCGAGCCGCCGAAGAGCCGACGCTTCGTGGGGCGGAACAAGGGGAAGATCTCGATGTCGGAGGACTTCGACGAGCCGCTGCCCTGGCACATCTTCCCGGGGTTCCCGCCGAAGCGGTGAAGGTCCTCCTCGACTCCCACACCCTGATCTGGAGTGCGACCAACGATGATCGACTTCCCCGCGCGGTGGCCGACCTGATCGACCACCCGGGTACCAGGATCGCTCTCAGCGTGGCATCGATGTGGGAGCTCACCCTGAAGGTGCTCGACGGCCGGCTCCGGCTCCCCGAGGCGCCGGCCGACTACTTCGAGGCGGTCACCGCGGAGCTGCGGGCGGAGGTGATCCCGATCGAGGGGCGACACGTCGCGGCGCTCGCCGAGCTCCCCGTGCTCCACGACGACCCGTTCGACCGGATGCTCGTTGCCCAGGCGCTCGTGGAGGACCTGGACCTCGTGACCGGCGACGAGCGGATCCATCGCTACCCGGTCCGGACCATCTGGTGAGCCCCCCGGGGCCGAACCGGTTCGGGTACCATGCGCCCATCGTGACGATCGGACGGAGAACGCTCGGCGGCGTCCTCGCTGTCGTTCTGGCGATCGTCCTCGTCCTCCCGGCGGTGGCCGCGGCCGATCGCACCGCCGCGACGGGGCACGCGGCGTCGGCCGCGGTGGCGGTCGAACGCGTCCGGATCGTCGACTTCGCGTTCCGTCCGCGCAGGGTCACCGTCGAGCGGGGGACCCGCGTGCGGTGGGTCAACCGGGGCGCCGTCGCACACACCTCGACCTCGACGAAGGGGCTGTGGGACTCGGGCCTGCTTGCCCAGGGCGAGGGCTTCACCCGCGTCTTCCGCAAGGCCGGGACCTTCCGGTACCTGTGCACGGTGCATCCCGCGATGACCGGGCGCATCGTCGTGACCTGACGCGTCGGCGTCGGTTCGACCCCTCCGCGGGACGGGGTTAGGTTCGCGCAAGGTCCCTATCGCCCCCACCGAGCGCCCGATCGGGTGGTGGGCCCGAGAGCGAGGGAGGGTGGTCTCGGTGAGGACGCGAGCGTGGCTCCGGGCGTGCGCCCTGGCGTTGACCGTGGGGCTCATGGCGCCGGTAGGAACGGCACGGGCGCAGGCGACCTACGAGGTCCTCGTGGGCCAGTTCCTCGAGGGCCCGTTCCCCGCGGAGTCGATGAGGTTCTTCCCAGACACGATCCGTGTGCATCCGGGGGACACGCTGCACTTCACGACCACCGGGTTCCACACGGCGACCCTGCTCCCGGTGGGTACGGGCCCGGTGGAGTGGTTCGACACGCAGGCGACGCTCGGGACCGCCCAGCCGTACGCCTTCGCCCAGCCGGACCCGGACGACGGGCCCACGTCGTACAAGCTCGGCAACGCCGCGATCTCCCCGACCGACCCCACCTGTGGCGGCGCCGGGCAGCCCGCGTGCTCGTTCGGCGGGACCTCGGTCCTGAACTCCGGCGCGCCGTTCTTCGGCCCGATGGACTTCACCGTGTCCGTGGACGTCGCCGCGGGGTCGAGCTTCTACGTGGTCTGCATCATCCACGGCGCCTCGATGCGGATGCGCGTGGAGGTCGTCGCGAGCGGGCAGGCCGCGTCGGACCCAGCGGACATCGAGGATGCGAACGAGCAGGCGCTCGCCCAGGACCTCGACACGGCCGCGGCGCTGCACGAGCGGTTCAGCGGCAGGCGGACCAGCCACGTCGCGCCGGACGGCACCCGCGTCTGGGACGCCTGGGCCGGGGTGGACAGCCGGTACGTCGCGCTCTTCGGGTTCTACCCGAGCCGGCTGCGGATCCGGCCCGGGGACTCGGTGCAGTGGCACTTCGACAGCCTGACCTACGAGGACCACACCGTGACGCTCCCGCTCGGCACGGGCCGGGAGATCGTCAGGAACGCCCCGCTCGTGTGCGATCCGGACGGTGACGCCGGGCCCGGACCGGACAACCCGCCCGACCAGGAGGAGCCGCCGTTCTGCTCGGACCCGACCCAGCTCGAGTTCGAGATCGACGACCGGTTCGTGCATCCGTCCGGGAACGGCGTGTTCCGCGGGAACGACCTGGAGAACTCGGGCGTGCTCGGCGCGAACTCGTTCCTCGGCGACTCGAACTACCGGCTCCGGTTCACGAGGCCGTCGCCGGACGGCGGGTTCAAGTACCTGTGCCTGATCCACCCGTTCATGCGGGGCCGGGTGATCGTGCGCTGAGCTCGTCCGCCTCCTGGCGGTTCTCGCGCGCCTCGTTCGCGGCGGCCAACGCGACGATCAACGCCGCCGTCGGGTCGGCCCACCACCAGCCGAGCGCGGCGTTCAGCGCGAGGCCCGTGAGGGTGGGCACCGAGAGCACGCCGTCCAGGAACGTCATCGCCGCCTCCGAGCGCAGGGGGGCCGAGCCCAGCCGGGAGGCCACCCGGCGCTTCGCGGCCGCGAGCGAGAACATCACCACCGCCGTCGCGGCGAGGTAGGCGATCCCGAGCGGCGATCCCTCCGCCCGGCGACCGGTGACCAGGTCGCGGATCGCGACCGCGGCGAGCACGACGGCGAGCGCGAGGAACGCGAGCGCGACCAGGCGCAGGGCGCGGCGGGTGCGTTCGGGGCGGTCGGTCTCGTGGCCGGGGAGCACGTGCCAGACCACGACGGCCGAGGCGAACATCTCGATCACCGAGTCGGTGCCGAACCCGATCAGCGCGAGCGACCCGGCCGCGACGCGAGCGCGATCGTGAGGACGGCCTCGCCCAGGTTCCAGGCGATCGTGCCGTACTCCAGCCGCAGGGCGATGCGCTGGAGATGCGCGCGGGTCGGGACCGTCGCGCCCATGCACGCCATCATCCCGCGCCGGGAGGGCGGTCAAGGGACGATCTCGAAGTCGGCGCGCGCGAGCGCCTTGTAGCCGTCGTCGGTGAGCAGGTAGACGCTGTAGCGGCCCGGCCCGAGCGGCCACGGGCCGTTCGCGGACCGGTCCAGCGTCGCCGAGCCCTCGATGGTCGAGCCCGTGTAGACCCAGAGCAGGTACCAGCGGATGCGCGGGTCGCGGCCGCGGCGGTAGATCCCGATCCAGTCCCATCGGCGTCCCGGCGCGTTCGTCCAGGACACCTCGATCGGCTCTCCGACCCCGTAGGTGGGGCTCCCGGTCGAGACGACCGGTCCGGTCCCGGGCTCCTTCAGCCAGAAGGCGATCCGCGAGCGCTCGAGGACGTCGTCGAGGAGCACGGCCTCGTAGGCGCCGGGTGCCCACCCGTCGGTCGCGAACGCGAGGACGCCGTCCGTGCGGCCGCCGGTCGACAGCTCGTCGACGGCCTGCATCGTCGGGTCGCCGCCGGCTGGGACGACCGCGACGCGTTCGGCCGAGGTCCCGGAGGCGTGGTACCGGACCTCGACCGGCTGCCCGACCTCCCGCAGGCGCCGCTCGACCGCGACGAGGATCGGCATCTCGCCGGGTTCGACCTCGAAGGTCGAGACCACCGCCCGGTGGTCGCTCGGCCACGGCCGCACGCTCACGTCGACGACGGGCACGCCGCGCTCGCCGACCAGGATGCTGTCGGTCGGCACCGCGGCCCCCGCCGCGTAGACGAGGTCGATCCGGTCGTGCGGCGCGGTCTTGCCCGGGTCCCATCCCGGCAGCTCGGGGCGGGCGGCGGGCCACGTGGTGCCGGGGTCGTGCCCAGGGTTGGGGTGGACGGCTCGGTACGAGTCGACGAAGCCGGCCCGCTCGACCGCGAGGCTGACCGGCCACCGCACCGGGTAGCGGATGTGCGGCAGCGCTCCCACCGTCTCGGGCGTCCAGTCCCGCCAGGACGGCGAGTTGAAGTCCCCGACCAGGAACACGGGGATGCCCTGCGCGAGGAGCTCCTCCGCGGTCCGCAGGTGCGGCCGGATCGCCGGCAGGCGCAGGCGACGTTCGAGCGCCAGGACGTCGCGTCGCGCCCAGCCCTGCTTCACCTTGAACGGGCCGTACGGGTTCGAGGGCAGGTGCACGTTCACGATCGCGACGACGCGTCCGGGCGCAACCTCGACGAGCAGGTACCGACCGTCCGCCCCGGGCGGGTCGATCAACGGGTAGCGGGAGAGCACCTGGAGCCGCTCGCTGATGTGCGGCCAGCCGAGCGCCCGCGCCAGGCGCGGGATGTGGGTCTGGGCCTCCTCGATCCCCACGACGTCGGCCCCGCTGCGCCGGATCGCCCGCACGGTGGCGTCGAACGAGACGTGGTGCCCACCGTACTCGATGTTGAAGGTGGAGACCACGAGCTCGATGGGCTCCGGCTGCGCGGGACGCGCGGTCGGCACGGGGACGAGCGCGGCGACGGTGGTCAGGGCGCCGACCGCCGCGAGGATCGTCCGGCGCCGCGCCGAGGGGGAGGTCGTCATGGCGCGCAGGGTTCCACGCCGGAAGGGCTCGGGCAAGTCGGGCCCGGCGTCGGTGGCGGCCGGTAGGGTCGGTCCGTGCTCGGGACGACGCTCGGACGCCGTTCGGTTATGATATGGAGCAAGATGACGCTCCGGATCGCATCCGTCGAGCAACCGCTCGCGTCTCCCGAGACCACGACGGCCGCGGTGGAGGCCCTCAAGGCGATGGAGGCGATGGGGCTCCTGGGCGACGAGGAGATCGTGGCGCTCACCCTCGACGTCGTCCGGGAGGCCGCGCGCCGCGCGGCCCGCGCCGGCGTCGGCGAGGCGGCCGCGGCGTCGCTCCAGGCCAGCGCGGACGCGGCCGGAATCGCCGACGCGCTGCGCGAGCTCCACCTCGCCCTCGAGGGCTCGCCGGTCCCTGTGTTCGAATGGCCGGCGATGGTCGAGCTGTTCGGTCCCGAACGGCTCGCGGCCCTCGTCGGGATCTCGGTCGCCAGCCTCCGCCGGTACGCGTCGGGCGAGCGCGCCACGCCCGACGTGGTGGCGGCGCGCCTCCACGTGCTCGCGAGGATCGTGGCCGACCTGCGCGGCGCCTACTCGCAGGTGGGCGCGCGCCGCTGGTTCGAACGGAGCCGCTCGGCGCTCGGCGGGCGGACGCCGGCCGAGGTGCTGGCCGGCGGCTGGGACCCCGACGGCGAGGAGGCGCGGGTCGTGCTCGAGCTCGCCCGCTCGCTCACGGGGTCGCCGGCGACGTGAGCGCGATCCGGACCGACCGGTCGGCGACGTGATCGTCTACCGCCACACCGACCCGCGGTTCCCGTTCCTGTGGGAGACCCCGGACCAGCCCGCCGGGCGGTGGCACGGGGAGGGCGAGGGTCCGGCGAACGCGTTCGCGGACACGCCGGAGGGCGCCTGGGCCGAGCTGCTCCGGCACGAGGAGATCGCCGACCCGGCCGACGTCCGCGAGATCCGTCGCGCGCTGTGGGCGGTCGAGCTGCCCGAGCCGCCGCGGACGCGCTCGAGGCTGCCGCTCGCCACCCAGCTCGGGGGGCCCGAGACGTACCCGGCGTGCCGCCGCGAGGCCGCGCGGCTCCGCTCCCGGGGCCAGCCCGGTCTGGTGGCCCGGTCGGCCGCGCTCGTCCCCGGCGGCGCGCACGGCTGGCGGGTCGACGGCGGGCTGCGGCCTGGGCCGCGCCGGGACGGGCGCGTGATCGTGCTGTTCGGGGCCCGGCCCGACCTCGTCGGCTGGCGCGCCGTCCACGAGGGCCGGCCCGTCGAGGAGCTGCTCGGCCGCGTCCGTCCGCTGGTCGCTCAGTAGCGGGGCGCGACGGACGCCGGGAGCGCGTCGAGCTCGGCGAGGTCCTGCGGCGCGAGCGCGAGCCCGGCGGCCGCGACGTTCTCCTCGAGGTAGCGCAGCCGCTTCGTCCCGGGGATCGGGATCACGTGGTCCCCCTGCGCCAGCACCCAGGCGATCGCGACCTGCGCGGGGGTCGCCTCGAGGCGCTCGGCGACCGCGCGAACGCGCTCGACGATCGCGCGGTTCGCGGCGATCGCCTCCGGGGTGAACCGCGGGTTCGTCGCCCGGAAGTCCATCGGCTCGAAGGCCGCCTCGGTCAGGGCCCCCGTGAGGTACCCGCGGCCGAGCGGCGCGTAGGGGACGAACGCCGCCCCGTGCTCCCGGCACCAGGGCATGACGTCGGCGAGCGGCCCGCGGGTCCACAGCGATAGCTCGGACTGGACCGCCGCGACCGAGTGGATCGGGCTCGCGTGCTCGAGCTCCTCCACTCCCACCTCGGAGACCCCGATCGCGCGGACCTTGCCCGCCTGCACGAGGGAGGCCATCGCGCCCCACTGCTCCTCGAACGGGACCCGCGGATCGACCCGATGGAGGTAGTACAGGTCGATCGCGTCCGCGCGCAGCCGTCGCAGCGAGGCGTCGACCTCGCGCAGGATGCGTTCGGGGCGGGCGTCGCGGACCAGCGGGTACCCGCCGTTCGGGCCAACGCGCAACCCCACCTTCGTGGCGATCACGGCCCCGTCCCGCCGACCCTCCAGGGCGTGGCCGACGAGCTCCTCGTTCGTGAACGGCCCGTACACGTCGGCGGTGTCGAACAGCGTGACGCCGAGCTCGAGCGCCCGGCGGATCACCCGGATCGGATCGTCGGGCGACCCTCCGACGTAGGCCCAGCTCATCGGCATGCACCCCAGGCCGATGGCTCCGACCTCCGGCCCGCCCGCTCCCAGTCGGCGCCGCTCCATCGGGGCCATCGTAGGGCCGCGGCGTGTCAGGGGAGGAGCTCCAACGTCTCGGCGTGCACGGGCCGGACCATCCCGAAGCGCCGCCGGTCGAGCGTGGCGACCACGGCGACGCCGAGCCTCCCGGCCAGCGCGACCACGGAGGCGTCACCGCTCCGAGCCGAGCCTCGCGGTCGCGCCAGACGAGCTCGGCGATCCGCAGCCAGTCGGCCGGTTCGACCGGTGCGGTGCCCGATCGCCCCGCTCGCCAGGGCTTGGAGCAGCCGGACCTCCGCGATGGGCCCCAGCCTCGAAGACGCGAGGTGGGCGACCTGGGCGACCGCGAGCTGCGGGGCCACGAGGGGGCCCGGGTGGGTCGCGAGGAGCTCGAGGCACGCCGCGTGATGGGCGTCGTCGGCGTCGAGGTACGCCGCACAGCGGTCCGGCGTCGACGATCAGGGTCACGGGGACGGCTCTCGCCGCTCCTCGGAGAGGAGCTCCTCGATCCGGTCAGAGATATCCGAGTGAACGAGGTCACACCCCGTCCAGCCGGGGGCGGAGCGGCGTCCTCGAGCGCCCGCGGTCCGACCTGACCGCGAGCACCTGATGGACCTGCGTGCTCCCGGCCTCGAAGTTCAGCGCCGACGCCGCCATGTACAGGCGCCACACCCTCGCCCGACCCGGGCCGACCTCCGCGACCGCCTCGTCCCAGCGCTCCTCGAGGTTCCGCACCCAGGCCCGGAGCGTGAGCGCGTAGTGCTCGCGCAGGCTCTCGATGTGGCGCACCTCCAGGCCGCGCTCCTGGATCGTCGAGACGACGCCGCCGATCTCGTGCAGCTCGCCGTCGGGGAAGACGTACCGGTCGATGAAGCTGTTGCGGCGGAAGCGCGTGCGTCCGTGGTTCGGCGGGCGGGAGATCCCGTGGTTCAGCAGGCGCCCTCCCGGCCGCAGCAGCCGCCGGAGGCGGGCGAAGTAGACGCCGAGCTGCGACAGCCCCACGTGCTCGAACATCCCGATCGAGCTGATCGCGTCGAACGGCCCGTCGTCGACGTCGCGGTAGTCCTGGTACCGGATCCGGACGCGGTCGGCGAGGCCGACCTCCGCGACCGCCTTCTCCGCCCACTCGACCTGGCGGCGCGACAGCGTGATGCCGACGGCGTGGACGCCGTGACGCTCGGCCGCGTGGATCGCCATCCCGCCCCAGCCACAGCCGACGTCGAGCAGCCGCATCCCGGGCTCGAGCCCCAGCTTGCGGCAGATCAGCTCGTACTTGGCGGCCTGCGCCTCCTCGAGCGTCACGTCCGGGCGTTCCCACACCGCGCACGAGTACGTCATCGAGGACCCGAGGACGATGCGGTAGAACGCGTTCGAGACGTCGTAGTGGTGCGCGATCGCGGCGGCGTCGCGCGCCTTCGAGTGCCGTCGCCCGCGAAGCCGCGCCTCCTCGGACGGGATCCGCGGCGGCCGCCAGCCGGCCGCGCCGGCCAGCCGGAGCGCCTCGGTCCACCGCCGCGCGTCGAAGCGCCGGAGGTCGGGGACCCGGTCCCGGAGCGCGGAGAGCGCGGCGAACAGGTCGCCTTCGACATCGAGCTCGCCCGCGACGTAGGCGCGCCCGAGCCCGAGCTCTCCGGGGGCGGTGAGGGTCCGACGGAACACGGCCGGCGAGCGGATCAGGAGCGTGGCCGGGGGATCCTCCGGGCCGAGCCGGCTCCCGTCGTAGGCCCGCACGCCGATCGGCAGGTCGGGCCCGAGCACCGCTCCGATCGCCCGCGCGACCGTCATGGTCGGATGAGCCTACCCCCGCCGGTCCGATCGCGGGGCTCGCCGCCGCCCGCCGCATCGAGCAGCAGCTCGGCGCTGCGCTCCCAGGTCCACTCCCGGGCGACGAACGCGCTGACCCGCGCCCGGAGCTCGGCGTGCTCGTCGGAGGGGAGGCCGAGCAGCCGGTCGATCCCCTCGGCCACGGCGAGCGCCGCGCCGGAGCCGGGCTCGAACGAGAACAGGCCCGGCCGACCGACCTCGGCCTGGAGCTCGGCGGCCACCTCGGCGAGCCCCGAGTGGCGCGCGACGAGCGGGAGCGCCCCCGCGGCCGCCCCCTCTGCGGCCACCATCCCGAACGCCTCCTCCAGGATCGAGGGCACGACGAGGACGTCCGTCGCGGCGAGCACGCCGGGGGCGTACCGGTGGTCGAGCCGGCCCGTGAACACGATCCGTCGGGGCGCCGCCCTCGCGAGCGCCTCGAGCCGATCCCGGTGCGTGCCGAACCCGACGATCACGACGTCGACGTCGGTCCGCGCGAGCGAGGCGCCCTCGATCAGGAGCTCGACGCCCTTCTGCGGGATCAGCTTGCCGAGGTAACCGACGAGCGGTCGCTCGCTCCGCGCGAGCTCCCGCAGGCGAGCCGCCGCGTCGGGGTCGGGAACGTCCTGGTCGTAGGTCGTCGCGAGCCGGTCGAGCTCGTCCGGGGAGCCGGACGCCACGGCGCGCGCGACGAGGGCGTCGTGGGACGAGGGCCGTCCGCGCGCCGTGTCGGGGTCGGCCTCCAGCCGCTCGGCGACCTCCAGCAGGGCCTCGGGCCGCGGCCGAGGGCGGAACGCGTCGACCGAGACCCCGGGGCGGATCACGCGGGTCCGGCCGCGCGCGGCCGGCACGAGCTGGAGGCACCGGGCCAGGACCTCGTGGGTCGCCCCCGCGACGGCCCGCGCCGCGCCGAGCCCCTCGGTCGCGAGCTCCCGGTACCGGGCCTGCACCCGGACGGCGTACTCGAGGTCGCTGCCGTGGATCTTGGCGACGTAGGTGCTGGGTCCGAGCGCACGTCGGGCGATCGCGGGCCCGGGGACGGCGTGGCCGGCGAGCACGGCGTCCGGCGGGCGCCAGGAGGCGGCGGCCCGGAGCGCCTCCACGTTCCGGCCGAGGTAGGTCCCCAGCTCGCCCGCGGAGAGGTGGGGGAACGCCTTCACCTCGAACCCCTCGTACTCGTCGACCACGAACACCGGCAGCAACCGACCGATCTCGGGTCGGAGGAGCACGCAGCGGCCCCGGCCGGGGGCGGCGGAGGGGTTCGGGCGCAGCTCCCGGACGCCGCCGGCCGCGACCGTCCCCCAGGCGTCGATCCACGGGTACCGCTCCGGGTGTCCCTCCTGGCACAGCAGCAGGATCTCGTGCCCGGCGTGCCGGAAGGTCTCGGACAGCCTCGCCGCGCCGACGTTCGAGCCCGATCCCTCGAGGAGCCAGCCGTGCCAGAGGAGGATCCGCATCGCCTACCCCTACCATCCCCCGCCCCCCCCGCGCGTCCGGTTCGTCCGATGGGGCGTGCCGTGCCATCCTGACGGCCGGCGTCCCGAGGAGGAGCCTCGGCTTGAGCGTTCGGCGCGCCCGGTCCGGCGGCCACGATCTGGTGGCGGCGAGCTTCGCGGCGCTCGCGTTCACGCTCCTGGCCCAGGTGGTCCGCGTCTACCCACCGCTCGGGTTCGATCTCGCCGAGGATCTCGGCGGGACCGGCGGGTACGTGGCGGGCGTCGTCGTCGCGCTCCTCGTGTTCGGCGCGCCGATCCTGGCGGCCGTGCCGGGGATCGTCGGACGCGGCCGTGCCCGGTTCGTCGCCGCGACCGGGGCGCTCGTCCTCGCGCGCTCGGCGATCCAGTCCGTGCACCCGGTCCCGCTCTGGCTCGGCGCCCTCGGCGTGGGCGTCGCGCTGGTCGCCGTGGTCGGCCTCGTGGCCTCGATCCGGCGCGTGTTCGGCGACCGAGCGCTCCTGCTCGGGGTGCTGATGGGCCTCGCGCTCGACACGGCGATCCGCGGGGCGTTCCAGACGTGGGACGTGGCCTGGCGGGACGACCCGGCCGCGGTCGCGGCCTTCGCGGTGCTCGGCGTCGCCACCCTGGGTTCGGCCTTCGCGGTGAGGGTCTCGGGGGAGGCGCAGCCGCATCCGCCCGCCCTGCGACTCGCGGTGTTCGGACCGTTCCTGGCGCTCCAGCTGCTGTTCCTCCAGAACCCGGCGGCCGTCGGGGCACACGCGGAGCTCCCGCTGGAGGCGGCGGTCGCCGTCGTCCTGGCAGGGGACGTGGCAGCCGCCCTCGGCTTGAGCGTGCCGCTCGCCGCCGGCGGGGCGGGCGTGCTGGCGATCGCGGCCTCGGCGGGGGCCTACGCGCTCACCGAGGTCACCGGCCCCGCGGCGGCGGCGCTCGTCGTCGGGGAGCAGGTCCTGCTCGTGCGCCTGCTGGCTCGGGCGCTCGTCCCCGAGCCCCTCCGGGTGGGCGAGGGCCGGCCGCTCCGCCTCGCCGGGTCCGTCGCGCTCGGCTCGTTGCTCTTCGTGCTCCCGGTGCTCCTCTACCAGGTCCACCACGAGGTGCCGCTGCCCTTCCCGAACGCGGTCGTGCCGGCCGCCGCCGCGGCGTTGGTCGGCCTCGGGGCAACGGTCCGCCGCGGTCGGGTGACCGGCCGGATCCCCAGGACCGTGGGGCTCGTGCCGCTCGCGCTGCTCGCGGTGCCGGCGGCCGTGTGGCTCTCGGCCCCCGAGCCGGAGCTGGTCGAGGGGGACGGCCGCAACCTCCGCATCGTGAGCTTCAACGTCCACGGCGCGGTGAACGTGCGGGGGCAGGTCCATCCCGAGGGGACCGCGCGGATCATCGAGGCCCAGGAGCCGGACGTCCTCGTGCTCCAGGAGGTCTCGCGCGGGTGGCCGATCTTCGGCACCGTGGACGTGGCCGAGTGGCTGTCGCGACGCCTGCGCATGCCGTACGTGTACGAGCCCGCCGCGGAGGAGGGGTTCGGGAACGCGATCCTGTCGAGGCTGCCGATCGTCGAGACGCGCGGGGGCCCGCTCCCGTTCGGCGAGGGGCCGCAGCGGCGCAGCTACCTCCTCGCGACGATCGACGTCGGAGGGGGGAGGACGCTGACGGTCGTCGGGACCCACCTCCAGGGTTCGACCGGCTCGGACACCCGGGCCCGGCAGATCGACCGCGTGCTCGAGGTCTTGGGCGGCGCGAGCCCCGCCGTGGTGGCCGGCGATATGAACCTGCAGCCGAACGAGGACGACGTGCAGCGGTTCCTCGGGGCCGGGCTCGTGAGCGCCCAGGACGCGGTGGGGGACCCGTGCGAGCCGACGGCGTGGGATCCGGAGCCCGAGGAGCCCTGCGACCGCCCGGACTGGATCTTCGCGACGCCCGACCTCGCCCTCTCGGACCTCACGATCGTCCGCGCCCCGGCCTCGGACCACCTCGCGCTCGCGGTGACCCTCACCCTCGGGTAGCCGACCGGCGAGGTATCCTGGCGCGGAGTTTGAACGGCCGTTCAACAGCATAGGAGCCGACGCGATGCAGACCGACCCTCGCCCCCGGGCCACCCACCTGCGGTACGACGAGCGCGACTGGCGCCCCCGCCCGACGCTCTCGGGCGCCGACTACACGTCCCTGGAGGTGTACGACGAGGAGCGCAAGCGGATCTGGTGGGGGGACTGGGTCTGCATCGGGCGGGCCGAGGAGGTCCCCGAGCCGGGTGACCACGTCGTCAAGGACCTCGCCGGCGAGTCGATCGTCGTCGTGCGGAACGCCGGAGGTGAGCTCCGCGGCTTCTACAACGTCTGCTCGCACCGGGGGACGAGGTTCCTGGACGACGGGGCCAGGGGGAACGCCCGCAAGGCGTTCCGGTGCCCCTACCACGCGTGGACCTTCGATCTTGACGGGCGCCTGATCGGCACACCGAACGTGCGGGAGGACGAGCACTTCGATCGCTCGGCCTACCCGCTGCACGCCTTCGCGGTGGACACGTACGCGGGCTTCCTGTTCGCGAACCTCGCGCGCGAGCCGCGGCCGCTGATGGAGGCGCTGACCGACGGGGCCGAGTCGATCACGGCGTTCGAGCGGTTCCGGATGGACGAGCTGCGGGTCGGCGTCCGGATCGTCTACGAGGTCGAGGCGAACTGGAAGATCGTCGTGGAGAACTACAACGAGTGCCTCCACTGCCCGAGCATCCACCCGGAGCTCGTCCAGGTGATCCCGCTGTTCCGGTTCGGCGAGGTGTGGGACGAGGAGACCCGCGACGACGGGAACCGGATGGTGGAGGGGGCGACGAGCTTCACGATCACCGGGCGCAGCGAGCTGCCCAGACTCCCCGGCCTGCTGCCGGAGGACCACACGATGTACTACGGCAGCTACGAGTTCCCGAACCTGATGCTGAACCTGCACCCGGACTGCGGGATGTACTACCTCGCGTTCCCGAAGGGGCCGTCGCACACGCGGGTGGTCTCCGAGTACCTGTTCCGGCCCGAGACGATCGCCGACCCGGAGCTGTTCGAGCCCGAGCCGGTCGTCGAGCTCTGGGACCTGATCTCCAGACAGGACTGGGAGGTGTGCGAGCGGGCGCAGACGGGTGTCGGCTCGCGCGCGTTCACGACGGGGGTCTACCCGCGCCAGGACCGCTTCCTCTACAACTTCAACGAGGAGTGGCGGCGAGCGATGGGGCGCGAGCTGCTCGGCTGATCCTCAGAAGCCCTCGGCGTACTCCTCGTCGGTGACCGGGTCGCCCCAGTCGGGCGCGCCCCCGCCGTTCACGGCGACGTGCGCCATCGGCGAGTCCGGGCCGCCGCCGTGGAAGTGCCACTCGTCGGGCCCCACGTGGACGACGTCGCCGGGCTCGAGCACGTGCCCGGCCTCGCCCCTCGAGCGCACCCGGCCGCGCCCGGCCAGGCCGAACAGGAACTGCCCGCCAGGGTGGCGGTGCCAGTGCGTCCTCGCGCCGGGGGAGAAGTGCACGATCCCGACGTTCGTCCCGTCCTCGGCGGCGAGCGTCGTGCGCAGGGTGACCCTGCCCGTGAACCGACCCTCGTCCCCCTCCGCGTACGATCCCTCGGCGTTCCTCGCGATCTGCATCGCCGCTCCTTCCCTCGACGGTCGGTGCGGGAGCCTACCCGCCGGGTGCGAGGTCGAGCGCCGCCCGCAACCGCTGCACCGGGCCGCGGATCGCGAGCTCCTCGGCGACCGCCGTGAGGCCCTCGTCGTCGCGCTCGCCCGCCCAGCGGTCGAGCGGGGCCTCCGCGTTCACCGGGACGAGGCGCCGCATCGCCGCGACGTAGTCGGCCGCCTCCCGCAGGCGAGCCCGGAGCGCGGGCTTGCCCTTCAGCGGTCCCGGCCGCGGCTCGTCGGCGGCCGCGTCGGCGAGCATCTCGTCGAGCGAGGCGTAGGACCGCACGAGCGCGACCGCGGTCTTCGCCCCGACGCCCCGCACGCCCGGCAGGTCGTCGCTCGGGTCGCCGCGCAGGATCGCGAACTCCGCGTAGCGGGACGCGGGGACGCCGTACCGCTCGAGCACGGCCGCCTCGTCGAGCTCGTCGAGGCGGGAGACGCCGCGAACCGTGTAGAGCAGCCGGACCACCGGGTCGCGGACGAGCTGGATCAGGTCGCGGTCGCCGCTGACGATCTCGAGCCGGTCGGTCGGCCGCGCCTGCGCGCACAGGGCGCCGATCGCGTCCTCGGCCTCCCACCCGCGGGTCTGCACCTGGGGCATGCCGGTCAGGTCGAGCACCTGCCGGAGCATCGGGAACTGTTCCGGGAGCCCGTCGGGATCGGGCGCGCGCTTGGACTTGTATCCCGGGTAGATGTCGGTGCGGGCGGTCGGACGCCACTCGTGGTCGTAGGCGTGGATCACCTCGTCCGGCCGGCGTGAGACGATCAGGCGGGCCACCATGTCGAGGTAGCCGTGGACCGCGCCCGCCGGTCGGCCCGCCGGGGTCCGCACGGTGTCGCCCATCGCGAAGAACGCCCGGTACATCAGGCTCGACACGTCGAGGATCAGCCGATGGGTCACTGGCGGAGCCTACGCGGAACGGCGGGGATCAGTCCGGGACGATCCGCGTGCCGGTCTCGCCCTCGAGCGCCCGCTCGACGTTGTCCGGGTTCGTGACCACCGCCGTGCCGCCGGTCTCGCGGACGAACGAGATCGCCGCCCGGATCTTCGGCGCCATGCTGCCCTCGGCGAAGTGCGTCCCCTCGGCCAGGTAGCCCTCGGCCTCCGAGACCGTGAGGCGATCGACCCACTCCTGCTCCGGCGTGCCGAACCGAAGGGCCACCCGCTCGACCGCCGTGCTGATCAGGAACAGCTCGGCACGCAGGCGCGTCGCGAGCAGCGAGGAGGCGAGGTCCTTGTCGATCACCGCGGCGATCCCGGAGAGGTTGCCCTCGGCGTCGGCGACGACCGGGATGCCCCCGCCGCCGACCGCGATCACGACGAACCCCTGCCCGAGCAGCGAGCGGATCGCGTCCTCCTCGACGATCCGGATCGGCCTGGGCGAGGGGACGACCCGCCGCCAGCCCCGGCCGGCGTCCTCGACCACGCTCCATCCGTCCCGCTCCTGCCGCCGCCGCGCCTGCTCCTCGTCCAGGTAGGACCCGATCGGCTTGGAGGGGCTCTGGAACGCCGGATCGTCGGCGGCGACCTCGGTCTGGGTGACCACCGTCACCGCCTGCTTGTCCATGCCGAGGCGCGCGAAGTCGTTGTACAGGTTCTGCTGGAGCGCGTAGCCGATCGCGCCCTGCGTGTCGGCCCCGCAGACGTCGAGCGGCACCTCGTGGAGCTCGTGGGCCGCGAGCTCGGATCGCCGCAGGATGAACCCCACCTGCGGCCCGTTGCCGTGCGTGATCACCACGTCCCATCCGTCGCGGATCATCGCCGCGATGTGCCAGCAGGTCTCGCCGGCGGCGATGTACTGGTCGCGCACGGTCTGGTGCATCCGATCCTTGATCAGCGAGTTGCCGCCGATCGCCACGACGGCGGTCCGGTTCGCCATCCCATCGCCCTCCTCCGATCCGGGGTCGAGCTGCGGCGCGGCCCCGCGGCACAGGGGAACGTTACGCCACGGCGGGAGCCGGAGGCGGCTCCCAGGTGCGAGCGGGGGACGTTGGTCGTTGCCCGCCTGGGGCGGGTCCTCGTCGGTGCGGCCGGGGGTGTTCGACGCGATCGTCGGGCTCCTGGTGGTGACGGGTCTCGCTGCACCTCGTGACGTACAACACGATCCCCCGGGTCCCCACCGACCTGCATCGCAGCGACGAGCCGCCCGACCGGGTGTTCGAGATCACGGTGGCCGACCACCGCTTCGCGCTGCCGGCCCGCCCGATGGAGATCCGGTGCGAGCAGACCGTTCGCTTCGACGTCAGGTCCGAGGACCTGACCTACGGGTTCGGGCCAGAAGCTCGCCACCTTCCACTTCTGGGGCCACCTGGTCGGCGGCATCGGGATGGGCGCGTTCATGGGGATGGCCGGCCTCCAGGGCATGCTGCGCAGGACGATCTACCTCGATGGCGAGTTCCTGCCGTACATGGTGCTGGCCGCGCTCAGCGGCGCGCTCCTGCTCGCGGCGTTGGCGGCCTCCCTCGACAACATCGCGATGACGGTCGGCCTGAAGGGGGCCGTGGGGATCTTCCGCCGCTCCGAGCTGCCGGTCGGCGACCTCCTTCCGGCACCGGCGTGACCGCCGGGGCTCGGGGCGGGCCTGCTCAGCAGGTGAGGTGCAGGGCGGCGGCGGTCCGCGCGGGATCGCACTCGCCGAACCGGCGGATGGCCTCGGCCGTGGGGAGCACCTCGACCTCGACCCCGCGGTCGCGCAGGGCCTCGAGGGCTCGGGGATCGGGCCGGAGCTGCGACGCCGCCCCGCACCCCACGATCAGGCGCTCGGGCAGGTCGCCGAGCACCTGGTCCAGGTCCTCCAGGACGAGCCCGTGCCCCTCCTTGCGCCACCAGTTCCCGACCACGCGACCGGGGAGCACGATCACGTCCCGGGTGTGCTCCTCGTCGTCGACCACCACGTGCCCGAACCGGTAGTCCGTGATCCGCGCCACGACCGTATCGTGCATCGCCCGGCGGCGGTCCGTCGAGGCCCGGCTCACCCGGTGGGGAGCGCCTCGAACAGCTCGACCGGCCGAGCGAACCCTTTCAGCTCGAGCGAGCCGACCGCGCGGAACCCGATGCCGTCGGCGAGCTCGGAGATCTCCGCGGTCACCAGCGTCTGCCCTGGCGCGGCGCGCTCGGCGATCCGCGCCGCCAGGTTCACGGTGCGCCCGAAGTAGTCGCCGTCCTGGATCACGACCGGGCCGGCCGCCACGCCCGCGTGCGCCGGGAGCCCGATCCCCGGTGCGCGGCGCACGAGCTCGAGCGTGGCCCGGACCGCCTCTGCCGGGTCGCGGAAGTACATCATCACCCCGTCGCCGAGCCACTTCACGGGCTGGCCCCCGCGGCCCCCGACCACCGCGTCGACCATCCGGGCGAGCTCGGTCGCGAGCCGGACCCCGGCCTCGTCCCCCTGCTCCTCGGTGAGCCGGGTGTACCCGGCCAGGTCGACGAACCCCATCGCCGGCGGTCGCTCCTGCCGTTCGGACAGGCCCATCTCCTCCAGCACGCGCTCGATACCCTCGACCGTGTACTCGGTCCAGCGACGCTCCTGCTGCCGCCGGTACAGGGTGAGCAGGAGCTGTTCCTGGAGTGGGGTGACCTCCGCGCCGAACCGGTTGGCCGCGTCGACGGCCTCGCCCAGCCCGAGGCCCTGCCGTTGGAGCCCCCCGACGATGTAGGTGTCGAACAGCGCGCCCTCCGCCTCGGCGATCCGTCGGATCGCATCGGTGAAGACGCGTGAGGTCCGCACGATCGCGTCGTGGTCGAGCCACGTCGCCGAGAGCCCGATGAGTCGGAAGACCCCGGGGTCGTCCTCCCGGGCCCGGTCCTCCGGCCCGGGCCGGGCGTATCCGAGCGCGCGGAGCACGTCGAGCACGAGGTCGAGCGGGAGGGCGACCTCGGCGGCGAGCTCCCGGTAGGTGGTCCGTCCGAGCGCGGCCCATCGGTAGTGCGGCAGGTCCATGAACGAGAGCGAGAGGCGTCCCTCGGCGACCGCCCGGGCGACCGCCTCCGCCGGGAGCCCGACGCGTTCGCAGGCCTGGAGCAGCCGGACCCGGTACACGTCGGCCGGTCGGAAGGCCCCCTCGTCCGGCGACACGATGCCGAGCCCCACGAGCCGGTCGATGAGCTCGGGCTCGACGCCGGCGCGCTCGGCCAGCTCGCTCGCGGTGATCCCGTCGGTCATCCTGCCCTCCCCCGGGCGCCCGGGAGAGGCATCGTAGACTGCGGCCGCCGGCGTGCGAACCCTGTCCGTACACGAGCTGAACCGGGCCGTGCTCGCGCGGCAGCTCCTCCTCGAACGCGCCCGGGTCCCGATCCCGCGGGCGCTCGAGCGCGTGGGCGGCCTCCAGATGCAGTACGCGCCGTCGGCCTACCTCGGGCTCTGGTCGCGGATCGAAGGGATGGAGCGCTCGGACCTCACCCGGGCGCTCGAACGCCGGGAGGCCGTCCAGGGGACGTTGATGCGGGCGACGATCCACGCGGTCTCGCGCCGCGACTACCCGCTGCTCGCGGACACGATCGGGCGGGGGCGCCGCGAGTGGTGGGCGAGCGCCACCCGCCGCCGCGAGGCGCCGAGCTCGATGCCATCGCTCGCCGCGCGCCCTGCGCCGCCTCCTCGTCGACGGACCGAGGTCGCGGGCCGAGCTCGTCGAGGCGCTCGGCGTGGACGCCACGACCTGGAACGGCCTGGGGCTGTGGGTGGACCTGGTCCGCGTCCCGCCGTCGGGGACCTGGGAGCGGCGGCGGGCGGATCTGTTCGCCCTGGCCGAGGACTGGCTCGGCCCGTGGGAGCCGGACGAGGGGCGCGGGCTCGACCACCTGGTCCGCCGCTACCTCGGGGCCTTCGGCCCCGCGTCCCTCCGAGACCTCGCGTCCTGGTCCGGGCTGCCGCCGGCTGCGTTCGAACGCACGGTCGAGGCGATGCGCCTGCGACGGTTCTCCGACGAACGGGGCGAGGAGCTGCTCGACCTCCCGAGAGCCCCGCTGCCGCCGGCCGGTACGCGGGCCCCGGTCCGTCTCATCGGGACGTGGGACGCGATCCTCCTGGCGCACGCTCGGCGCGCGCAGATCCTGCCCGCGCGTGACCGCGGCCGGGTGTTCGACGCGAAGACCCCGCACTCGTTCCCGACCTTCCTCGTGGACGGGCGCGTCGCCGGCACCTGGTCGGAGGAGGGCGGCCGCGTGCGGCTCCAGCCGTTCGAGCCACTCGCCCGATCGGTGCGCCGGGAGCTCGCCACGGAGGCCGAGCGGCTCGAGGCGTTCCTCGCCTGAGCGCAGCGATCAGATCCAGGGGCGTGCACGGACGGTCCCGGGCGGTGCCTCCAGCTCCGCCCGGACGCCCAGGAGCCGGACCGGACGATCGAGCTCGAACCGGCCGAGGGCCTCGATCGCGCCGCGCTCGATCGCCTCGGCGTCGACCGTCGGCTCGGGCAGCTTCACGCCGTGGGTGGAGGTGACGAACGGGGCGAACCGCACCTTCACGACGATCCGCACCGCCGGCCGGCCGCTCTCGCGCAGCTCGCCGGCGATCTCGCGGGCGAGCGCGGCGGTCCGGCGACGGACCTCCTCGGGGTCGGTCAGGTCCCGCTGGAACGTCCGCTCCCTCCCGTGCCCCTTGGCGACGTACGGCTCGTCGATGACCTCCCGGTCTCCCTCGCCGTTCGCGATCGCGCGGAGCCACGGCCCGGTCCTCGGCCCGAAGCGGGCCGCGAGCGTCCCCTCGTCGGCCCGCGCGAGGTCCCGCACGGTCCGGATCCCGACCTGGCGGAGCTTGGCCGCGGTCTTCCTCCCGATCCCGAACAGCTCCTCGGTCGGCCGGGGTCCCATGACCTCGTCCCAGTTCGCCGCCGTGAGCCGGAACACGCCGCGTGGCTTCGCGAACCCGCTCGCGAGCTTCGCCCGCAGGCGGTTGTCGCCGATCCCGATCGAGCACCAGAGCCGCGTCCGCTCGTGGACCGTCCGCTGGATCTCGCGCGCGAGCGCCTCCGGGTCGTGCGCGGAGACGGCCATCGCGGCCTCGTCCCACCCCATCACCTGCACCACGGCGGGGAACGTCCGGAGCGTGTCCATCACCCGCCGCGAGACGGCGAGGTAGGCCTCGGCATCGACGGGGAGGAACACGGCGTCCGGACACCGCTTGAGCGCCGTCCGCAGGGGCATCCCGCTGCGGATCCCGAACGCTCGGGCCTCGTAGTTCGCCGTCGAGACGACGCCGCGCTTGGTCGGGTCGCCGTCCCCACCCACCACCACCGGGCGCCCCTCGAGCTCGGGCCGGCGCAGGAGCTCGACCGCCGCGATGAACTGGTCCAGGTCCATGTGGAGGATCCAGCGGGTGGCCACGCCGCCCATCTTCCCGGAGCCGACGCCGGGCGGCTCAGACCTCGTGCTCGGAGCCCTCGGCGGCGATCAACACGCGGTCGGGTTCCGCGGTCCAGCGTTCGAGGACTCGGTCGCGCATCGACTCGAGCTCCTCGTCGGAGCGCATCGGGTCGTGGTGGTACAGCATCAACCGGTCGACCTTCGTTCCCCGGGCGAAGGCCGCCACGTGCTCGGTCGTCGAGTGCCCCCAGCCGACCCGCCCCTCGTACTCCTCCGGGGTGTACTGGCAATCGTGGATCAGCAGGTCGGCGCCGAACGCCAGGGCCGACCCGGAGATCCACTCGATCGGGGAGGTCTCCAGATCGGTCCCGAGCGCGGGCTCGTGGTCGGTGAGGTACGCGAGCACCCTGCCCTCGGCCTCGATCCGGTAGCCGACGGTCGGCCCCGGATGCAGGATCGGTTCGGACCAGACGGTGGCCCCGCCGATCCGGACCTCGTCGTCGGGGGCGTAGTGGAACGTCGTCCGGGCCGGGACCTCGGACAGGTGCACCGGGAACAGCGGGGGGGAGAAGTAGTACGCGATCCGCTCGTCCAGCGACGCCACGGGGGACGCCGGTCCCCAGATGTGCAGGTCGGTACCCGGGTGCCAGATCGGCTCGAACGCGCTCAGCCCCTCGAGGTGGTCGACGTGCAGGTGCGTGAGGAGCAGGTCGATCCGCTCGGGTGGGTCCTCCTGCAGGGCCAGGCCGAGCGCCCGAGCGCCGGTGCCGGCGTCCAGCACGATCGCGGTCCCGTCGTCGAGCCGCACCTCGACGCACGAGGTGTTGCCTCCGTAGCGCACGGTGCCGGCGCCCGGCGCGGCGATCGTGCCGCGGCATCCCCAGACCCGGATCCGCACTCAGCTCTCCGGGGACTCCCAGAAGATCGCGATCGCCCCGACGCACTCGTCGGTGTGCGCGAGGAGCGGGAAGGCCGTCACCTCGATGCGCCGCATCGTGCCGTCGGCGCTCCGGAACCGGACGGCCCCGTGCGCGGGCTCGCGCCGTCGGAGCGCCATCCCCAGCGGGATCTCCTCCAGCGGCTTCGGTCGTCCCTCGTCGTCCGTGGCCGGGAACATCGCCGACCACTCCGCCGCGCTCATCCCGCGTCCCTCGACGAATCGTGTCCCGAGCAGCCGCTCCGCCGCCTCGTTGAAGTAGATGACGCTGCCTTCGGCGTCCACGAGGAACACCGCCGTCGCCAGGCGCGAGGCGAAGTCGCGCGCGAGGATCAGGATCAGGTTCCGCTGCGCCACCGACGGGCTCATCGAGCGCCCAGCCTAGTCCGGATCCGCGCCTCTGGCCTAGTTCCGATCCGCGCCCCTGGCCTGGTCCGGATCCGCCTCGGGCAGTCCGTCACCGCTCACGGGATCAGCGCGAAGACCGAGCCCGGCGCCCCGGAGCCGTTCACGTTCCGCGGGCTTCCGAGGACGATCCACGCGCCGACCGGGGGCAGCGCCCCCAGGTTCGTGAGGTTCTCGATCGTGACGCGGTGCCGCCGCAGGGTGAGCCACGAGGGAACGAAGGCGGCGTCCGAGGACGGATCCGGACCGAAGGTGTCGGTGCCCAGCGCACCTCGCGCCCCGAGGACCCCGGCGCGGATCAGCCACTTCACGGCGTTGCGCGAGAACCCGGGCTGGTGGACCCCCGGCAGGCCGCTGCCGCAGTTGTAATAGTTCGGTTCGCCCTCGGTGTCGCCCTTGGCCCAGAAGCGCGAGCAGCCGGTGTGGAGCAGCACCGCGGCCTCCTGGGGCATCGGGCCGTGCTTCGCCTGCCAGGCCTCCAGGTCCGCGATCCGGACCACGTGGTCGGGGTCCTCGGCGACCTCCGCCCGCACGTCGATCACGACGGCGGGGAGCACGAGGTCGGCGGGTGAGAGGTCGTCCATGCACGCCGCCCCCTCGTGGAAGTGGCACGGCGCGCTGTGATGGGTGCCGGTGTGCGTCCCCTGCCGGACGACCTCGAGGTAGAAGCCGTCCTCGGCCACCGCGAAGAGCGTATCGATCCGGAACCTGGGGTCGCCGGGGAACAGCGGCGTCCTCCTCGGGTCGTTCACGTGGCTCAGGTTCACCACCTCGCCGAACCCCGGCGGTGAGAGGACCGGGCCGGGGGACGGGGTGGCCGCGCCGAAGGATCCCGCAGTCGCCGCGCCGGCGGCGAACAGGCCGGCGCCGGCGACGGCCGCGATCGCTTTCCGGATGTGGCGTGATGCGTGCATCCTCCCCTCCTCTGGTGCGGTGGAGGGAAGGCTATGCCCTCCGTGCGGTCGGCCGCGAGCCGACGCGGTCGCGCGCCGCGGGGTTCACACGTCGAGCAGCGCCAACGCCTCGCCGAGCTCGCGGATCGAGCGCTCGGTGATCGGGTCGACGACGAGGATCACCTCGTCGGCGCCCGCCTGGGCGAGCTCGCGCAGCCCCTCGGCGATCCGGTCCGGCGGGCCCTCCAGCGGGGGTGCCTCCGGCGTGAGCGGGCGCTCGGCGGCGCCCCGGTCGAGGACCACGAACATGCAGGCGCTCCGCTCGATCCCGGCGGGGTCGCGCCCGAGGCTCTCCGCGAGCGACGTGACCCTCGCGCTGGCCCGCGCGAACCCCTCGGGCTCGTTCCCGTACTCGTCGTACCACGTGTTCCAGGCGTCCACGTGCGGGAGCGCGGCCCGGAGCACCCGCTCGCCGTTGCTGCCGACCATCAGGCGGGTCCGCCGGGACGGCCGGGGGAGCAGGACGGCGTCGCGGACCCGGACGTGGCGACCCTCGAGGCTGACGCGTTCGCCGTCGAGGAGCCCGCGCACGATCGCGAACGCTTCCTCGAATCGCGAGGCGCGTTGCTCGAAGGGGATGCCGAACGCCCGGAACTCGGTCTCGTTCCATCCGGCCCCCACGCCGAGCACGAAGCGACCGCCCGAGATCTCGTCCACCGTCGCCGCCATGCGCGCGAGCACGCCGGGCGGGTGGAACCCCAGGCACGCGACCAGCGGGCCGAGCCGAACCCGCCGGGTCGTCGCGGCGAGCGCGGCCAGCGTCGTCCAGGCGTCCAGGGGTCCCCGCTCGGGGCGACCGTCGTCCCGGTACAGTGAGGTGGTCGCCGAGCCAGATCGAGTCGAACCCGACCTCCTCGGCGGCGCGCGCCATGGCCGCGTACTCGGGCCAGCGCACCTCGCGCTCGACCTCTGGGAGCTGGACGCCGACGCGCAGCGGTCTGCTCATCGCAGGTCGGGGACGGCAACGGCTTCCCGGTACCGCCCCTAGGTCGCCGGCCGCTCCCGCTCCTCCTCGGCCGCCGCCTCCGGCGGAGGCAGCGGCGTCAGGGCGAGATCCGCGGGGTCCGTCGCCTGGATCGGCGTCCCGGGCTCGATCAGCCCGGCCCTCCGGTCGTTCCTGCGCTGGGCGCGCGCGACCCGTCGCTCGTCCCGGGCGGCGGCCTTCTTGGCCTTCACGTTCCGGCGCTGCTTCTTCCCGTAGCTCTCCGGCATCCCGACAGCGTACGGGATGCGCGACCGGGGGAGCGGACGCGGCGGCGTCGCGGTAGTGTCGGGTCGTTCGAGGAGGAGGTGCGACCGTGGGCGAGGATCGGCTGCGGGACAGGGTGAAGGAAGCGACCGGGAAGGCCAAGGTCGTCGCGGCCAAGGTCGTCGAGAAGGCCGAGCCCGTCGTCGACAAGGCGCTCGAGCTCGCCGAGAAGGGCGTCGAGAAGGCCAAGCCGGCGGTGGGGAAGGCGATGACCAAGGCCAAGGAGGCGCTGGGCTCGGGACCGAAGGGGACCGACGAGGGTCCCGGCGCCGACCGGACCCCCGGCCCGTGAACGACCGCTCCACGCGGGCGAGGCTGGCCCAGGACCGGTCCGGCGAGGAGGGACCCCGATGTCGATCACGACCGAGTACCTGGAGAAGCGGGGCATCGCGTTCGAGGTGGTCCCGCACGGGAAGGCGTTCACCTCGATCGAGGAGGCCGCGGCGCTCGGGATCGAAGCGGACGAGGTGGTCAAGACGGTCCTCGTGGACGCGGAGCAGGGACGCTTCCTCGCGGTGGTGCCGGGCGATCGGCGGCTCGAGATGAAGCTGGTCGAGGCCGTCGTCGGCGACAAGCACGCGCACCTGGCCAAGGAGGAGGAGCTCGAGGCCGTGTATCCGGAGTTCGAGCTCGGCTCGCTCCCACCGCTCGGCGGCCTGCTCCGCGCGCACGCCTACGTCGATCCCGACGTGATCCGGCACGAGACGGTCGTCTTCGCCGGCGGCAGCCAGACGGAGTCGATCAAGGCCCGCACCGAGGACCTGTTCCGCGAGGAGCCGGTCACGGTCGCGAGGCTCACCCGCACGCCGGCCGACGAGCTCGTCTAGCGAGCCGTTCCTCCTCCGCTCAGGGAGCGGTCTCCTCGAGCAGTCGCTTGAGGACGCCGAGGTTCTCTTGGACCGAGCGCTGGACCCGGACCTGCGCGAGGGGCTCGACGATCCGCCTGGGTCCGCGGGCCCGGAGCTCGACGTCGTTCATCAGCAGCGTGCCGTCCTCGTGCGGTCGAAGCCGGTACCGCAGGCTCCCATCGAGGGGCCGAGGGCGCCCTCCAGCCGGTCGCCGGTCGGCCACGGCGGGCGGCATCCACCGTACCGGCCGGTCCGGCTCGTCCGCCCTTCGAGCATCCTGCGCGCGCGACGGGCATACTCCGCGCATGCGTGCCGCCGTGCTGTACGCGTTCGGCGAGCCCCTCGTGATCGAGGAGCTCGAGGTGGACCCCCCGAAGGCCGGCGAGGTGCTCCTGCGCATGGCCGCGTCCGGCGTGTGTCGGAGCGATCGGCACACGGCCAAGGGGGTGCACCCGCACCCGCTGCCGATCGTGCTCGGCCACGAGGGCTCGGGCGTGGTCGAGGCGATCGGCGAAGGCGTGCAGGGGCTGGGGCCGGGGGACCACGTGGTCTGCTCGTGGCTGCCGTCCTGCGGGGCGTGCCGCCGATGCGCCTCGGGCCGGCCCGTGCTCTGCGAGCGCGTGCGGGTGTTCGACGAGGGCTACCTCGCCGACGGGACCACGCGGTTCCGCAAGGGCGACCTCCCGATCCACCACAACGTGCCGTCCTCCTTCGCCGAGCTCACGGTGGTTCCGGCCGGGACCGCGATCCGCGTGGATCCCTCGCTCCCGCTCGAGCAGGTGGCGCTGCTCGGGTGCGCGGTGGCGACCGGGGTCGGCGCGGTCGTGAACACGGCCCGGGTCCGGCCGGGCGAGACGGTCGTCGTGATCGGGTGCGGCGGCGTCGGGCTGAGCGTCGTGCAGGGCGCCCGGATCGCCGGGGCCTCGCGGATCGTCGCGGTGGACGTTCTCCCCGCCAAGCTCGCGCTCGCCGCGGAGCTCGGGGCCACGGACACGATCGCGTCCGACGATCACGTCGCGACGCGGATCCGCGACGCCTTGGGCGGCGGCGCCGACCACGCGTTCGAGGCGCTCGGCCGGACCGAGACGATCGAGCTCGCGATCTCGGTGCTCGCGCCCGGCGGGACCGCGGTGCTCGTGGGCATGGCCCATCCGGAGGCTCGGGTGGGGCTCGACGCGTTGACGATGACCGTGGAAGAGCGGACCGTGACCGGCTCCTGGTACGGCTCGATCGTGCCGCAGCGGGACCTGCCGATGCTGGCCGGCCTGCTCGGTCGCGGCGAGCTCCGACTCGAGCCGATGATCGCCCGGACGTGTGCGCTGGACCAGATCGGCCAGGCGCTCGAGGCGTTCGAGCGTGGGGGAGACGCGCGGTGGGTGATCGTGCATGGGTGACCTCGTCGCCGTGCGCCTCGACGGGGACCTGGCGATCGTCACCCTCGAGCGGCCGGGGAAGCTGAACGCGCTGTCGACCGCGCTCGAGGCGGACCTCGATGCGGCGCTGCGGTCGTCGAGCGTCGCCCGGGCCCGCGCGGTCGTGGTCGCGGGGGCGGGTCGAGCCTTCAGCGCCGGGGCCGACGTGCAGCAGATGCGCGATCAGACCCCCGAGGACGTGCTCGCCGCCTACCGCGCCACGGGCGAGGTGTACGAGCGGGTGGCGGGGCTCCAGATGCCGACGATCGCGGCGATCCACGGCTACTGCCTGGGCGGCGGCTTCGAGCTCGCCCTGGCGTGCGACCTGCGCGTGGCCGACGCCACGGCGGTGTTCGGGCTCCCCGAGGTCGCCCTCGGGATCGTGCCCTCCTCCGGCGGCCTGCATCGGCTCGTGCGCTCGGTCGGGCCGGCCCGGGCCAGGGAGCTGGTGCTGCTCCGGGGCCGTTTCGGCGCCGAGGAGGCGGAGCGGGCCGGCCTGGTCACCGAGGTCGTGCCGGAGGGGACGGCGCTCACGCGCGCGGCCGAGATGGCCCGCGAGCTCGCTCGCCTCCCGCCCGTCGCGGTCGAGGTCGCGAAGCGTGCGATCGACGCGGCCGCCACCGCCGACCGGGACGCCGCGCTCCTGATCGAACGCCTCGCCTACGCCGCGCTCGCGCAGACCGCGGAGCACCGGCGGGCGACCACGGAGTTCGTCGAGCGCCGCGAGCGCCCGACCGGGCGCTGAGCACGCCGCGACCGCCCGGCCCAGCTCCGAGGGCTCGCCTACCCGTGGGCCGGGCGCGGCGGGCCGTGGCGTGGGCGCATCCGCGTGGCGATCACGGCGAGCGCGATCAGGCCGAGCCCCACGACCAGCAGCCCGAGCGCCGTGGCGACCGAGCCCTCGAGGAAGTGGCCGATCGTGTTCACCAGGTACAGGAACAGGCCGACGACCCCGATCCCGAGCACGACCGGCTGCCGGGCGAACGCGCCGAGACCCACCACGCCGGCGGCCACCGCCACGCCGAGCGGGAGCGCCAGGCCCGGCGAGCCGTCGATCACGGGCAGCGGTCCCCACAGCGCGAGGACGCAGCCGATCGCCAGGGTCGCGGCCGGCGGCGCGAACACGCGCACGGCTCCGAGCACCGCCCACGCGGCGCCTAGGGCGGTGATCGCCAGGCCGATCCGGAACGGCTCGTCGGAGAACGCGGCGGCCAGCAGCGCGGCGAGCCCGCCCGCGAGGGCGAGCTGCGGGAGCGCCCAGCGCCGGTAGGCGTACAGGGCCCCGCCCACGATCGTGAGGGTCCCGCCGACCGAGACGACCACCGCGCGTTCGGGAAGATCGGCGACGTCGGCCGCGGCGACGCCGGCGAACCCGGCCAGCCCCGCGCTCCCGATGAGCCATAGCAGGCCGGCCAGGCGCTGGACGGCCGGCTCGTGGCTCCGGTGGATCGCGGCGCCCGCCCCGAGGAACAGGAGACCGCCGCCACCGGTCATCGCGAGCCGCAGACCGACCGGGAGGTCCTGCCACGCGCGGGCCACGAAGACCGCGAAGGCCGCGGCGGCGAGCGCGGCGCCCAGGTAGCCGATCACCTCGGTCAGGACCGGCACCCGTCGGACGGAGGGGGTGGGCTCGGGCACCACCGCCGCTGCCGTGGGTGACGCTCGCTCGAGCTCCCAGATCGCGGCTGCGGTCTCCACGTCGATCAGGCCCTCGCGGACCCATCGATGGAGACGGCGCTCCAGCTCGGGGAGTTGCTCGGGGCTGCGTGCGTGCATCCGGCCCACCCTTCTCGGCCGAACCGTGCGCCGACGTCCCGGCCGCGCGTTAGGGCCGAACGGCAGGGGATGCGCGGGGACCCGGTCGGACCGCCTGTGGCGGTTCTGACCTGTGGCGGTTCGGACCTGGCCTCCACCGGCGGACCGCCCTTCGGCGGAACGGTACCCGGCGGGAGCGCGCGCCGAACGCCGTCAGGCCGGCGGCGGAGGGGGGGTGCCGAACCCCCACGCGTCGACGCCGCCGTCCACCACGATCGTGGTGCCGGTGATGTACGAGCCCGCGGGCGAAGCGAGGAACGCGATGAGACCAGCGACCTCCTCCGGGCGCCCGAGCCGGCCCAGCGGCACCGTCCGCTCGGCCTCCACCACCACCTCGTCGCCGTAGGCGCGGAAGCCCTCCGTGTCGATGGCACCGCACGCGACGCAAACGGCCCGGATCCCGTAGCGGCTCCACTCGACCGCGAGCCCGCCCGCCAGGTTCTCGAGCGCGGCCCGGGCGGCGGACGAGTGCACCATGAACCGAACGCCGCGGCGGGGGCTGAACCCGAGGAACACGACGAGGCCGCCGCGGTTCGGGATCATCGACCGCTCGGCCACCCGGCGCGTGAGGTCCCAGACGGCGTCGACGTTCAGCCGGTGCACCGCGCGCCAGCCCTTCAGCGAGATCTGCTCCGCCGGCGCGACGAACTGCCCCCCGGCGTTGTTCACGAGCACGTCGACCCGACCGAAGCGCTCGAGCACGGTGTCCACCAAGGCGGTCCGCTGGTCCGGTTCGCGGACGTCGATCCCAGGCAGGGCGAGCACGTCGGCGCCGCTCGCCGCGAGGTCGGCGCGGACGCGCTCGATCGGCTCGGCCCGACGACCGCAGATGGCGACCTGGGCTCCGGTGGCGGCGAGCTCCCGGGCGGTGGCCGCCCCGATCCCGGTCCCGCCCCCGGTCACGAGCGCGACCGAGCCCGCGTTCGCGTCGGGCCTGAGGGCCGAGGCGGAAGGGCGCTCCATCGCAGGCGCATCATGCCAGAGCGTGGAGACCGGCAAGGGAAGGCCGACCCGGACGAGCGGTGGAGGGACCACCGGCTCCGGGCAGGGGGGGCGGGCCGGCCTCTCGGTTACGCCGTCCGCCGGTCGCGGGGGGCCGCGTACCGCCGGACGTTGAACAGGTACGGGGTGCGAGGCGTGTGCTCCCAGCACCGGTCCCCGGTGTTGTAGACGGAGAGCACCGTGCGGCAGCCCCTGGCTCGGCACACCCGGCCCCGGGCCGCCGTGACGGGGGCCTTCCTGGTCGTGGTGGGATGCCTGCCGCGCAGGGCTCGCGGCGCCTCGACGTCGGTCATCTCGGTCATGCCCGAGCTGTACCCCGGAGCCCTGGCCGCCAAACCGGTCTGCCCGCGGAACCGGGTTCGTCGGAGCTCAGCCCTCCGACGTCTCCCGCAGGCGCTCGAGGGTGCGGGCGAGCAGGCGCGAGACGTGCATCTGGCTGATCCCGAGCTCCTCCGCGATCTGGCCCTGCGTCCTCTCCTCGAAGAACCGCAGGTACAGGATCCGTCGCTCGCGTTCGGGGAGGCGCGCGATCAGCGGGGCCACGGTCCGCCACCCTTCGAGCCGCTCGAACCGCTCGTCGTGCTCGCCCAGCGTCTCGGCCGGCGCGATCCGGTCCCCCTCGCTCGCCAGCGCGTCGAGCGGGTCGGCCGAGTACGCCTGCGCTGCCTCGAGGGCCTCGAGCACCTCGTCCTCGGTGGCGTCCACCCGTTCGGCGATCTCGGTGACCGTGGGGGAGCGACCGAGCTCCTGCCACAGCTCGGGAAGGAGGCCGCTCACCCGGACCGCGAGCTCCTGGAGGGGACGCGGGACGCGGACCGCCCAGCCCCGGTCCCGCAGATGCCGCTTCAGCTCGCCGACGATCGTGACCGTCGCGAACGTCGCGAACCGGACGTCGCGTCCGGGATCGAACCGGTCGATCGCCTTGAGGAGCGCCAGGCTCGCGACCTGCTCCAGGTCCTCGAGCGTCTCGCCACGACCGGCGAACCGGCGGGCGAGGTACAGGGCGAGGGGGCGGTGCCGGAGCATGAGCTCCTCACGCGCATCGGGGTCCGGCAGCCGCGCGAACAGCTCCGCTTCGTCGACCTCCGCGCCCCCGCTCATCGGTCCGCGGCGACCCCGCGCTTGCGGATCCGGACCGACGGGCGTCCGTCTGCACGCCCCCATGTGACCTCGTCGGTCAGGCCGCGCAGCACCTGGGCGGCGAGCGTGCGATCCAGTCCTTCGGGGGGCCACGCGGAGACCCGCGCGTCCGTCCGGCAGACGACCTCCACGCCCGTCGCGTCCGCGGCGATCGAGACCGTGATCGTCTCGCCGCCCGCCCGGATCAGCTGCGCGCAGGCCTCGTCGACCGCGATGCGCAGATCGTCGATCGCATCGATGGTCAGCTCGTGCCGGGCCGCGACGCTGCCGATCACCGCACGGATCACGTGGAGGTGTTCGGCGCGGGCGGGGACGGTCGCGATCACGGTGCCGGAGGTCGGGCTCACGGTACGGTGACGGGGGTCGACGACACGGAGCGACCTATACTAGCCGGGCAGCCGCGGCGGCCAGGATGAGGGCCGGGACGAGAGATCCTATCCCGGGAGGTGGCCCGGACGAGCGGCCCGGACGAGCGGCCCGGACGAGCGGCCCGGAGGGAGGACGCCATCGAGCTCCAGCTGGAGACCCGCGCGGAGGGAACCTGGACCATCCTCGATGTCGGAGGGGAGGTCGATCTGTCGACGGCTCCGGCGCTGCGCGAGCAGCTCGAGTCGTTGATCGCGGGCGGGGCAAGGGATCTCGTGGTGAACCTCGAGCAGGTCGGCTTCATGGACTCGAGCGGCCTGGGCGTGCTGGTCGCCGTCCA
>Ga0073934_10003157_pt1 | contig 31366 bp, 31 predicted proteins | sample LarsenN4metaG_FD_76834 | JGI IMG/M metagenome (GOLD analysis project Ga0073934, IMG submission 76834) | Hot spring sediment bacterial and archeal communities from British Columbia, Canada, to study Microbial Dark Matter (Phase II) - Larsen... ...
AATCGTTCACTTGCACCTTTCTTCTCGCTACAGGGTCACCGCTTTATCAGTGATTGCGTCCGCAGGAATGGCTTCACCTCGAAGTGGATTTGCCGCCAAAGAAAGAAATGATCAGGCCGTCATTGCCTTGTCACCAGCTGAGTGACTCATGCCGCTACTGCATTAATCCACAGCTGACACCCGGCTCTAGCGCAGCCTCCTCTCCTCGAAAGGTGGATTCCTAGTCTGATCTTCACATGGTCCTGTAAAAGTCTCCTTAGTGGATGTATTGGACATGCGCGAATTGAAGATGGTGAGCCGGCTGGACTCGAACCTTGGTAACTGGGAAGTCAGTTCAAGTTGATGAGATCGAGCCGGAGATCATTCGGATCATCGGTGTGGTGGAATTTGAAGCCGCCCGATGGTTGGTAGTCCATGGTGATGCCGTCCATGCGAACCGCGCTGGCGGCGGGGATCGCCACTGTCAAACCGTCGACTATCCGCACTTCGTCGTCCGGCTGAACTTTGTCCTCCAACGTAATGCTGAAGGACAGCCGCTCTTCATCCAGATCCTTCACCTGCACTCGAACAATAGGATCCTCCGGATGCTCCACAACTAACGCCTTCAACCGTTCGACCGCCGATTGTGTGAGCTTCATAATCTATGCCTTTTCCTGTGATCTGACCTGCTCGTCACCTGAAGGTTTGCAGTTCACATCAGCTTCTCATTACTTACCGAGCACGATCATGACACCACGATATCACAAGTAGTCCGATGGCCGCCTCAGCCTACTTCACCCTCGTGGCTTTGCAACGGCTTGTGCGGGTTGATCTACGACTTCCGTGACCACTTCCTTGTTGGGATTTTCCTAGGTCAACAGTCGAGACGGCCGTTGTAGCATGATTCTCATATATCCAGATACAAAGGAGTACGGATATGCCCGGAAGGCTGACACACGTCTCGATCATCTGCTCGTTGCTCCTGTCAGGTTGCGCTTTAACGAGTACAGCACCGAACTTTAACGGTTTGCATAATTCGACGGCTCTGAGGCACCGATACACATTAATTTGACGAAGGTAGCGGTGCATGTGGGCGTCGTGCTGCCGTTCATCGGCGATGCCAGCCTTGACGGAACGGTCGAGGAATTCACCAAAGCGGCCAAGAAGGTCGGCGCAGATCGTGTCCGGATCGTTCAATCCGACGAGACGACACTCTGGTGGATCTTCCCGCCCTTTACGTTCCTGTTCACCCCGAAATTCACGAACATTGCAGGCGACGCGCTCACGCAGCCCCCGAAATTGTGTGCCACTCCGTGAAGCGGACTTAATAATCCTCTATAGGTTTGCCGACGATTCCAGCAGAACGTCGAATGACGATGGTCTCCAGTTACTGAAGTGGGGACGGTGATTTCGTTGGATCCTGAGGATGAGCCACAACCGCATGCACGATCATTATTCGTGGAGGAAGAATGCGGTTGCGAAATACTTGCGAAGTAAAAACTCGTGAAAGCGATTGGTGGTATTTGAGAGCGCCGATGTTGTTTCTACCGAGAATCTGCTCGGAACCTAACCTGTGGCGGCGGACGTTCCGGCGGTGGACACAAGTGCAGGCGCCATTGACCGCGTCACAGGTCTTACTTGAATCCGGGAGGGGCGCTGTGATTGAAGCACCTTCGGGTTCCCGTTCCTCCTATCGACCTTCTAGATAGCGCTTACATCAAATAATAGTTCTATGTCACTTCTCCCCATGTGCGATGGGCTTCACTCACCTGCTCGATACCCTCGCTCTTGGTAATCACCCATTTGACTTCATCAGGGATCGTCACGATCCTGAGGCTCGCCGCATGCCCGTCGGCTGCTTCCCCAAGTTCCTCGACCACGCGAACGAGGTGCTCATCATCACGTGGAATGAGTTTGCCATATTGGTTCAGGCTCGGTTCCCGCGGCCCCGCCGCTTGAGGCCAATAGGCACCAGAATCCACTTCCTCGAGGGCGTCCTGTTGTCCTAGTTCACGCAGCCGGACCAGTGCCCTATGGCTAATGCAGAATTTATCATAACTTCTGTTGATCACGATTCGCTTCATGTTCGCTCCTTTTATCGTACCCGCCGTTCATCGACCGCTGAATGACGATTGATCTACACCGCCGGTGCTTCTTCCTTATAAGTGATGTAGTTCCCCGACCAATGGCAGTAGCGCCGGTTGGCCCATGCCGCCACTTCATCCTTCCGAAGCTCACCGTACCGTTTTCGGATGACTGTGCGGAACATATCAAGATTCCCTTTGATCTCAACGAGGTCCTCTTCGGTGATGCCCGCCCACTTGGCCTTGAGCGGCGTCTTGAGCTGCTCCCAGAATTGGCTGAACTGTTCCTGATTCATATGGACTCCTTGGTGAGATGTGAGGCCTCCACCCTCTCGGCCAAGACACGTCCGGTGTCTTGGCCGAGAGCCAATGATGGAGATGCAGGCGTAGAAGCGGCGAAGACCGGAGAATCAGACGCGCCAGAACGGCATGAAAAGGAACGGCGCGAGCGATGGGATAGTCAGCGTAGCTCAATACGTCATGTGATCAGCCTACAGGTCTACGGAGATTCTGTCAATGGAGCCAATTAGGGTGATCTTCCGTTGAATATCCTTCAGCAACTTGTTGGGGTTACCTGTCCATCCGATCGTCCGCATAGGTAGGTCGTACCGCCACAACACTCTGGTATTGCCGTGGCGGTCGGGATGTGCGCAGAGTGGTGCAGCAGGAGTCGGCATACGGCACCCGAGACGATCGTAAGGTTCTGGACACCGAAAGCGATGGCCACTGAATGATTAGTAGTATTCGCACGTTTCTTAAACTGGAATCCGCCAGCGGCATTCTGCTGATTCTTGCCGCAGGACTCGCCATGATCTGTGCCAATACCGACGTGAAGCATCTGTATGAGAGTCTCCTCAAGATTCCAGTGGGGGTTCAGGTTGGGAACTTTCAGATTCACAAGCCTCTTCTACTCTGGATCAACGATGGCCTGATGGTGCTCTTTTTCTTCCTGGTTGGAATGGAGCTGAAACGGGAGATCCTGGAGGGGGAACTCTCCGATACGGCCAATATCGGACTTCCTGCATTGGGCGCTCTGGGCGGCATGGTGGTTCCGGGATTCATCTATTGGGTGATTAACAAGGACAATCCAATAAGCCTGGATGGCTGGGCGATTCCCATTGCAACCGATACAGCCTTTGCCTTGGGCATTCTCTCCCTGCTGGGTCCGCGGGTGCCGCTTTCCCTCAAGGTGTTTCTGGTGTCGCTCGCCATTTTTGATGATATCGGCGCCATCATCATCATTGCGTTCTTTTATACCTCGAATCTCTCTCCGGCAATGATGTGGAGCGCTGGGGGCTGTCTGGTGATCCTCCTACTCCTCAACCGCAGTGGCGTGACGGCCATTCCTCTCTATGCGTTGGTGGGTATCGTGATGTGGGTGGCGACGTTGAAGTCCGGCGTGCATGCCACACTTTCCGGCGTCTTACTGGCGATGTTTATTCCACTGACTGATGCCAAGAACCGGGCTCATTCTCCGCTCCGCTTCCTGGAGCAGGAACTGCACACGGCGGTGGCCTTTGTCACCTTACCGCTTTTTGCCTTCTTCAATGCTGGTGTCGCACTGGGCGAGGTCTCTCTGGAAAGTCTCACCCACCCGGTCTCCCTGGGCATCACACTGGGCCTGTTCCTCGGCAAGCAACTCGGGGTCTTTTTGTTTTGCATGGCTGGAATCCTACTGGGGATCGCTCGCCTGCCGATGGAAGTCACTCCGATCCAGCTCTATGGGGTCGCCATATTATGCGGAATCGGCTTCACCATGAGTCTGTTTATCGGCGCTCTCGCCTTTGAGGAACTACAGCGACCTGCGCTCTTTGATGAGCGTATCGGTATTCTGCTCGGGTCACTCCTCTCCGCGATAGCCGGATATTTAGTGCTTTGGTTGACTCTCGGCGCACGCAGGCCCCGAAAAAATCTTGACTGAAAAGACAAAAGTCTGCGCTGGCTGCTGGCCATACCCTGAATCCGATCGGCAATATTGAGCGGTTATCGTATTCCATTGGTTCTATGCGTTCCTGTCTCTTTCCTTCTATTACTGCAAAGTTTTGTCACAAAATTCGCCACAGCAGTATGCATAAAGTTGAGGGAGTTGGTTCCTGGTGTGGTGTTCCCCGCGGGAAAAGGGTCGATCTGGCGCTATCGGTGGAGCGATCCGTTACAGGCTACTTGGAGTAGCGCTTAACAGGTTCGGATTGAGACACCACCCGCCGGTGACCGCCAACAGTGTCTCCTGCGGCATTCGCCCCGCGTCTCGCTCCTTTTACGGAACATGGGTCGGAAAAGAAGTTCCGATGGTGCCACCTGTTCTTCCTCGTGCTAGAATACCCGCGATCTCATCGGAGAGCGAAGTGTAGGATCCGATGCCAGGACCTGTCGCAAGGACGTGATCGAACTAGAAGGAATTCTCCAGCGATGCTCACAAGTCGAGACGAAGTCCTCAAGCTCATCGAGCAAAATCAGGCGAGTCTAAGAAGGCTGGGAGTCCGCAGACTGGGTCTGTTCGGGTCCTATGCGCGAGGCGAGGCCATGCCAGGGAGTGATCTCGATTTTGTAGTTGAGCTGTCGGAGAAGTCCTTCGACGCCTATATGGATACGAAGCTCTTCCTCGAGGACCTGTTCCAGTCACGCGTGGACCTGGTCACGATAAGTTCCATCAAACCGCGCCTCCTGCCGATTATCCAACGAGAAGCCGTCTATGCCCCGGGATTCTAGGGTTTACCTGGAAGACATTGTGGAGGCCACTCGCAAGATCGCATCCTATACAGCAAACCTTTCCAAAGCTGCGTTTCTAGACGATGCGAAAACCTTCGATGCGGTGGGCCGGAATCTCGAAGTGATCGGTGAGGCCGTCAAGAAACTCCCTGAGGATCTCCGGCCCCAGCATCCGGCACTGGAATGGAAGAAAATAGCCGGGCTTCGCGACATTCTCATTCATGAGTATTTCGGCCTCGATTCGGAAATCGTCTGGGACATCGTGAAGAACAAAGTACCGACGCTCAACCAAGCGGTTCGAGCGATGTTGAATCAATAGACTGAATCTGGACGTTTTCCATCTCTCGGCTACTTCGCAAGATCCTCCTCGTACAACACATGTGTAAAGATGAAAGGAAGCCCCCGGGAAAGCCGGCGGCTTCCCATGAAACTGTTCAGTGCTTCAGAGCATGAGTGACAATCCACCTGTTCACCGGTTCGATCCTATTGATTGATCCTTCGCTATTCCGTCTCTTCGCCGCCGTCGATGCATACCTCGCATTGGTCCAATTCCGAGGTGCCGTGCTCACTACAGAAATACCGGCGGCAGCGGTTGCACGTCATGAAGGTCATCCTGACTCGGTCTTCGGCTTCGCATTGATAACACTGGCCGGCGCTGCGGGCTTTGGGCATCGCTATGTCTCCACAACAGATCGTCTTAGTTCTCCGGACGTCATTTCCATGATGTGGCGATGACTGCAGGAAGTGACCCGCGTCCGCCACACGGGTAGCTCTACACTAAATAACACATCGGGATTCGTCGCTCCAATTCAAACGGACATGCGTGGTCTTGAGAATCACCATCACAACGGCATTGTCAACCGTCACAAATCTTGACGCAGGCTGATGAAGAGTTCGCTAGAACCAACTTAGGGGAGGATGGATTTGCGAGTTGCTTCGCGTACGAGACCTGTCGTCGCCTGATTCACCCGAGAGGGCTGAGACTATGCAGGAGGACTGAGGATGAAGATTGTTTTGACAGTACTGTCTCTCGTCCAAAGTGGTGAGCCGGCTGGGACTCGAACCCAGGGCCCTCGCCTTAAAAGGGCGATGCTCTACCGACTGAGCTACCGGCTCACATGGAAATTGTGAATCGCTATAGCGACTGGAAGGACCAGCCCAAGATCGTCTCGCATCATAGCATTGACCTATGGCTGAAGACCATTGACTATTTTGAGGAGCGTTTGGGGCGACGGCGGGAACAGTCCAAGGGGTTGCGGAGCATGATTGTTTCTGCTCGCTTGGATCCGGTCGAGATCATATCGATTCGGCACTGGGCCAGCTCTTCGATACGGCCCAAGTAGCGTTTCGCTTCAACGGGGAGCCGTGCATAGCTGGTGGTCCCTGTCGTCGCAGTAGTCCACCCTTTCATCCGTTGATAGACCGGCTCGCAACTGGTCAACACATCCAAATCAGCCGGCATGTTCTTATAGAGGGTACCCCCATGTCTGTACCCGATACAGAGCTTCAACTCCTTGCAGCCGTCGAGCACATCCAGCTTGGTCAGTGCCAGCGAGGTGAGCCCATTCACCAGTGTTGCATGGCGGACCACGACCGCATCAAACCACCCACACCGTCTCGCCCGTCCTGTAGTCGATCCGAACTCTCGCCCTCGTTCCTGGAGCCCGCGTCCCACTTCATCAGTCAGTTCGGTCGGAAACGGCCCGCTGCCAACCCTTGTTGAATACGTCTTCGCGATACCCATGACCGCGTCGATCATCGTGGGCCCGACACCGGTGCCCGTACAAGCTCCACCTGCCGCGGCACTGGACGAGGTCACGTACGGATAGGTGCCGAAGTCCACGTCCAGGTTCGTGCCTTGAGCCCCTTCAAATAAGACCGTCTTGTTCTTCTCGATCGCGCGATTCAATAAGACGGTGGTATCGAGGATATGACTCCTGAGTCGATCGGCATAGCCCATGTATTGATCGAAAACTTTGTCCACTTGGAACGTCTCGACTTTATACAGCCGTTCCAGAAACCAGTTCATCTCGACAAGATTTTCTTCAAGTTTCTTCTTGAACAGGGCCGGGTTCAACAAATCCCCCATGAGAATCCCGATCCGCGCCATCTTGTCGGCATAGGACGGCCCGATCCCTCGGCCCGTCGTGCCGATTTTTCGTGACCCCTTGGATTGTTCCGAAGCCCGGTCGATCGCCTTATGATAAGGGAGGATCAAATGCGCCCGCTGACTGACGGCGAAATTCTTGCCGATCGTGATGCCCTTGGTCTGGAGCTGATCCATTTCTTCGATCAGAGACCCGGGGTCAACCACGACGCCGTTACCAATGACACAGGTCGTCCCCCGGTACAAAATTCCCGAGGGAATGAGATGAAAAATGTAGGTCCCACGTTCATTGATGACGGTATGCCCGGCGTTAGAGCCGCCCTGATATCGAACCACAAAATCGGCATCACGAGCCAAGATATCAACGATCTTGCCCTTGCCTTCATCACCCCATTGAGCGCCGATAATGACGAGATTGCCCATAGTTGAAAATATCCACAACCAGCATCGGCACGAAAAAATGGCTCTGACCCGGAGATCAGAGCCCAAGGAGCCTCATGGTAGGTGGGGTCTATTCTTTTGTCAAGTTGGTCCTTGTGGTGCTTCGTATCGAAGCTTTATAGCGATTGGTCGGTTGACTGGCTCTAAGCTGCGTGTTAGCATGCGCAGAAGTGTTTCAACGCTGCAATTTTTCATGTAATTTCAACCTCTGAATCTCCCAGGGTGGGGCTGTGGCGCAGTTGGGAGCGCGCGTGAATGGCATTCACGAGGTCGCCGGTTCAATCCCGGCCAGCTCCACCATACCAAGCTTCGCTTGACCCGGTCGCTCTTTTGAGGTTTATCGTAATTAATGTGACCGGATAAGCGCCTTGGGTGACTTGCAGTTCTATATGATTTCACACTTCGTGCGCACCGTCGGCTATTTTGAGATTTTTCGTGATTGAGCAGACGCCCACAAGTGTTTTGCAGTTTCCCGATAATCGGTTGAGGCGATCGCTAATTTGTGTAGTATCGTAATTGTCACGGCCGGATAAACACCTCATGTATTTGGGATTTACAATGTTTGCTTTGCTCGTAGCACCGATGCTGTTTATCAACTTCAGACTGCCTCGCCTCCCGACCTGCTAGCGGTCGCTCGTTGAGTTCATCCCCAGTTGGTCCAGTCATCCAATCTCACATGGAAGGTTTGTGCCTATGCTTCAAATTGAGTCCCTGAGTAAACAATACTCCACGAAGGTGCTGCTTACCGAGGCATCGGCACATCTTCGCCCTAATTCACGAGTCGGCCTCGTCGGACCGAACGGCGCCGGGAAGACGACGCTGTTTCGCATGATCCTTGGGGAAGAATCACCGGACAAGGGCTCCATCCGCAAGCGGCCTCGGCTCCGAATCGGCTACCTCCCGCAGGAACTGGAAACCATCACTGGCAAGACCGTCCTCGACGCCGCGCATCGTGACGAGTACCCTGAGCACGAAGCGAAGCGCATCCTGATGGGGTTGGGGTTTACGGAAGTCGATTTTGATCGTCCCGTGGAGAAACTGTCCGGAGGCTATCGCATGCGGGTCGCGCTGGCGCATCTGCTCTTGTCGAACCCCGACGTCCTCATGCTCGACGAGCCGACCAACCATTTGGACAAGCCGACACAACGCTGGTTCGAGCAGTTTTTGCTTAATTCGGGCATGACGCTTCTGATTATCAGCCACGACACCGCCTTTCTGGATCGTGTGGTCACGCACATCTGGGAACTACGGCACCATAAGATCGAGGAGTACCGCGGCAACTACTCGCTCTTCCAGAGATTGAAAGCGGAAAGGGATGCGCAATTGCAGGCCTCCGCTGCTCGACAAGCCAAAGAGATCGCTCGGGTTCAGAAGTTTGTCGACCGGTTCCGCTACCAAGCGAACAAGGCCAGCCAGGTACAATCCCGTCTCAAACAGCTGGAAAAGGTCAAGCGGATTGAAATCCAGCGAGATCCGAAACGAGTCAAGTTCAGATTCCCGCTTCCTTCGGCCAGCGGCCGTCAAGTGTTGGATCTGCTCGGAGTCAGTAAGCGCTACGGTGAAAAGGTGGTCTACAAGACACTCGATTTCTCGGTGGAGCGCGGCCAGCGAAAAGCGCTGGTGGGAGAAAACGGCGCGGGAAAGAGTACGCTCTTGAAGATGCTCGCCGGCGTGCTTCCTCCAGATACAGGCACGCGAACCGTGGGACACGGCGTGACGTTGCATTATTTCGCCCAGCATCAGGCAGAAACCTTGAATCCTGAGCACTCGATTCTCGAATCGCTCGAAGAAGTCACCAAACATGCCGAAATGAATTTCTTACGCGGGATCGCTGGCGCCTTTTTGTTTTCCGGCCAAGATCAGAAGAAGCCGATTAAGGCTTTGAGCGGTGGTGAGCGAAACCGGGTGGCCTTGGCCCGCATGTTGGTCGAGCCCGCCAATACGCTGCTTCTCGATGAGCCCACGAATCACCTCGATCCCGCCTCGGTCGATGTTCTGACGGACGCGTTGGTCGAATTCCCAGGCACTATCGTCTTCATTTCCCATGACCCGACGTTTCTCGCGCGCATCGCCACCCGGGTCGTTGAGATCGAAGAGGGGCAGGCTCGAAACTACATCGGCGATTATGAGTACTACCTGTGGAAGAAGGCCCAGGAGTTCGAATCGATCAAGGAAACCAGTGAAGAACTCGAGACGGCATCACAACCCACCTCCTCCGGCCCTACGCGGGCAATGACTCAACAGGTCCAGCCGAAAGTACGAGGCGGCGAGCGGCGTGACCTGACCAAGACGCAGGCGCGATTGGAAAAGCAGGTGGTCCGGGCAGAGGCCGAGATTACCGAGGCCGAGGCCAAGATCAAAACACGCGAGGCGGAACTGGCTGATCCGAAACTCTACGAAGACTTCGGCAAGTGGAACACCTTGCACGAAGAACAAGAAGAATGGAAACGCGATCTCGAACGACTGACTTCGCGGTGGGAATCGCTGTCGGCAGAACTTGAAAATGTGAAACAAAAACTGGGAGCATTGTGCTAACTTTGGTAGGACGTTCCAAAAGCCTCGGCAACAAGGCCGTAGTGATCGATGAGACGGGGCGACTGTTACTGGGTACGTCGAGGAATCTGAGTGAAACGAGAAACGAAGCTGAGGGGGGCTTTTCAACGCCCCACTAGACGGAGGCTTTGAGGGTTTCTTCGAGATAGTAATACAGCCAGCGGTTCTTCTCTTTCGTCACCAATTCATCCCACACCACACCGATCAAGAATCCTTTCTTCTCCCAAGGTTTGACCCAGGCAACGGTGCCATCGAGCTTTTCCTGCTGCTCGACTCGATCGGAATCGAGGAATGCGAGCGACACGGTGACCCTCTCATTGGTGGGAAACCGCTCCTTGGTATGAAAACCGGCGCCGATTTTGTTCACGTTATCCAGGACCGCAGTACAGGCACGTCCGCCGCTCTTCGGGGCCACCAACGCGGAACCGACCAATTCGGCACGCACGAATTTCCGCCGTTCACTCAGAGCGGTCACATTGGCCGACGGTTTTACCTCTCCTCGTTTCATGGCCTAAGTATAACCGATTAGAAAAGAAAGTAAACTAGGGCAATCGGCCCTATGGCCCTGGCTTAGGACGGTAATATTGCCGGTCTTTCAGCTGCTCTGGAAGGTGGGTTTGCTCGGTTTTCGCGAGAGGGTCATCATGGACATAGCGGTACCGTTTTCCATAGCCCAAGTCCTTCATCAGAGATGTCACGGCATTCCGAAGATGGAGCGGAACCCCAAGATTTCCATAGGTTTTCGCGTCCTCTAGCGCTTCCAGGAGACCGATGTAGGACGCGTTATCTTTAGGTCGTGATGCTAAAAATGTAGTGCCCTGAGCTAAATTAATCTGCGCCTCTGGGAGTCCCACGAACTGGACGGCCTGTGCCACCGCCGTCGCCACAACAAGGGCCATGGGGTCGGCATTGCCGATATCTTCAGACGCAAAAATCACCATCCGTCTAGCGATGAATTTTGGATCTTCACCGCCGTCCAGCATGCGGGCCAGCCAATAGAGCGCCCCGTTCGGATCGGAATCGCGAAGGCTTTTGATGTAGGCCGAGACGACGTTGTAGTGTTCTTCGCCCGCTTTGTCGTACCGTAGTGCCTTTTTGCCCAACGCCGCTTCCAACGTCGCTCCGTCAATCACCCTTGTCCCATCGGGTCCAGCCGGCGCTTGCATCACCACGAATTCCAGCGAAGTGAGCAGTGCCCGCGCATCGCCGTTCCCGAACGAAATGAGTCGTTGTCGAGCATCCGATGAAAAACGCGTCTTCCATCTTCCCAGTCCCCGCTCGGCATCGGTGAGCGCACGATCCAGAATCTGACCCAACGCCTCCTCTCCCAGCGGCTTGAGCACGACAACCAAAGACCTAGACAGCAACGGACTGATGATCTCAAAGGAAGGATTCTCCGTAGTCGCACCGACCAGAATGATGGTGCCTCGTTCGACATGGGGAAGAAACGCGTCTTGCTGTGCCTTGTTGAAGCGATGAATTTCATCTACAAATAAGATGGTTCGTCGACCATTGATCGATCGGCGCTGTTCGGCGGCCTTGATGATGGTGCGCAACTCAGGCACACCGCTCGTCACAGCCGAGAACGGGACAAATTGCGCCTTCGTATGCCGGGCGATCAGATGGGCCAGTGTCGTCTTCCCCGAACCAGGCGGCCCCCAGAAGATCACGGATGAGAGTTGATCGGCTTCGATGGCCCGCCGCAGCGGTCGATCCGGCGCCGTGATGCCGTCTTGCCCCACGAAATCCGCAAACGTACGTGGGCGCATCCGCTCTGCGAGCGGGCTCTCGACCGTGTCTTGGTGGTCGGGCGCGGCGAATAGATCAGGAGCCTGATCACGAGATCGGGTCATTCTCGCTCCGTGATAATAGAGGGAATTGTATACGTCGCCTCGGATGATCGCAAACGACCTCTTGACCATGCTGGCCGCCGATGGTACGAACATCGCAGCCGACGGAGCTAACCGTGCAAGCTCAAATCAACGGCATCACCCTCGCGTTCAACGATCAGGGAGCCGGCCTTCCCCTTGTCTTCCTCCACGCCTTTCCCCTCAACCGCACCATGTGGGCTGACCAGGAGCAATCGCTCTCGTCCCAATTCCGAGTCATTACGATGGACCTGCGTGGGCATGGCGAATCCGACGCGCCGCTGTGGCGTTATACTCTCGATCAAGCCGCGGACGATGTGATCGGGCTGCTTAACCACTTGTCGATCCAACAGGCGGTCTTTGTCGGACTTTCCATGGGCGGCTACATCCTGTTTGCTCTCTGTCGAACGTATGCGGACCGCATAAAGGGGTTGGTGCTCGCCGACACAAGAGCTCAGGCAGATACAGCCGAAGGGAAAGCAGCGCGATTCCAGATGGCGCAGACGGCCTATAGGAAGGGACCATCGGCCGTTGCCGACATCATGATTCCGAAATTGTTAAGCCCCTCGACAATTCAAACGAAGCCGGAGCTGGTGCAACGAGTGCGCAGGATGATCGAAGGCAATCAAATCAGCGGCATCGCCGGGGATTTAATGGCGATGGCGGAACGGCCTGATTCCGTCCCACTGTTGAAACAGATCACCTGCCCGACTCAAATCATCGTCGGTGAAGACGACCTTCCTACCCCGCCGGCAGACGCCAAGCTCATGGCAGGTCAGATTCCCGACACCCGCTTGGCCGTTATCCCAGCCGCCGCCCATCTCTCCAATCTGGAACAACCTGACAGCTTTTCTGAGATCGTCCGGGCTTTTGCTTTTGGCTTACCCAGATGATGGGACGAGGGACTGATTCGCAAGGCAATCAGTCAGCATCGCCCACGCTGGTTTTGTGGATCAGCTTCAAAAATTCTAAGCGGGTCTGCGGTTGGCTGCGGAAGGCACCGAGCATGGAGCTGCTGACGGCCACGGTATTCTGCTTTTCCACTCCACGCATCATCATGCAGAGATGTCGCGCTTCGACGACGACGCCGACGCCATGAGCGTTTAACTTGTTACTTAACGTTTCGGCGATTTGGACGGTCAACCGTTCCTGAACTTGCAGTCGCCTGGCGAACGCATCGACGATCCGTGGGATTTTGCTCAAGCCCACGACTTTTTTATTGGGTAAATATCCGACGTGGACCCTCCCAAAAAACGGCAGCAGATGATGCTCGCACATGCTGAAGAAATCGATGTCTTTAACGATAACCATTTCGTCGTATTCGATCGGAAACAGCGCACCGTTCAACAGATGGTCGATATCGCGCTGATAGCCCTGCGTCATAAAAGCCAGCGCTTTCGCCACACGTTCGGGCGTTTTGAGCAGACCGTTCCGACTCGGCTTCTCCCCCAAGGCGAGCAACATTTCGGTGACCAACGATTGGAGAACCGGCAAATCCGGGGGCTTTCCGCTCCCACTGGTGTCTTCCACCGGCATCCGCCGCTTCTCTCTCTTCTGTTGCTTACTCACGCGTCCCCCTGTCGCTCACTGGATGCCCGCATATTCGAAATAGTTGTCCCTCGTTTCAATTACGCCGACCTTCTGGAGCTGCCCCGCAGGTAGCTGGGGCTCCAGGATCTCCCAAATCAGCTTGACGATATTTTCGCCGGTGGTCGTCAGCTCGGCAAACGAGGGGTCGCAATTGAGGTCACGATGATCAAATCGATCGACCACGCTCGTGTTCACCAGCCGATCGAGATCCTGGATGTTCTGCCCTTCGCCACCGCTCTTGACCGTGACCAGCACGACGTAGTTATGCCCATGGCCATTGGGGTTATTACATTTTCCAAATGCCGCCCAATTCTCTTCGGGCGACAGCTGGTCCGTGTGCAGCCGGTGTGCGGCGCAAAACCGATAGCGCCTTGTCACATGTGCCTGTGACATTCGATCGTGTGTCTCTGGGAGTGGAATTAAAATCCAGGACCGCTCAGGTACGAGCGGTCCTGGCGTGGAGGTCCTTTATCAACTTTCGTCCGACAATCTCGTGGCAGCGCTTAGGCGCTGAACGAGCTGCCGCAGCCGCATGTCGTCTTCGCTTGTGGGTTCTTGATTGAGAAGCCCGAGCCTTGCACGCTATCGACATAGTCGACTTCCGCACCTTGAAGCAGGGGTGCACTCTGCGAGTCCATGATGAGCTTCACCTCACCTTTTTCGATGACGGTATCGTCTTCGGCCATTTTGGATTCAAAGGCCATCCCGTACTGATAGCCATGGCACCCGCCGCCGCGGACGTACACTCGCAGTCCAACGACGTCTTTTTCCTCGGCCATCAACTCCTTGATTTTCTGCTCCGCCACTGGCGTAATTGTAACCATCGTCTTCCTCCTCTATAGATCAGTCCGGCCTGCATTAACAGGCTAGAACGTTAGTCTAACACCTCTCGCTCGAATATCAACCCCATGCTTCGGTTGTCGTTGTTTTTGGAATTCTCCCATTTGGCTTCCGGCACGCGCACGACGACATCGCCCAGAACACGGGCCTGGCAGGCCAGTCGATGCCATGGCTCTGTCAATGCTTCCCGATCCAGCAGGTCCTGTTCGTCGAAATCGATCTCCGAGAGGTGCTCATGCCCTATTTGGACCTCCACACGGCACGTCGTGCAGGAAGCATTCCCTCCACAGTCGTGGTTCAACCGAAAACCTAATTCTTTCGCCGCATCAAGGAGCGAAATATTTTCATCCACGTCTCCGCTTCGGCCGTTTGAATGCAGAAAGGTCACTCGTGGCATGACGTCTCCTACGAATGAGCACCGATGCCGGCCGGTGCGTGCTGAAAGGGACAGCGCTGCAGCCGAATATGATCTTCGTATTCGTGACGGAATAACTTCAGGCTGCTCTGCACCAACACCGATGCACCCGTGACGAGGGTACAGTACCCGGTCCCTTTGACGAATCCACAGAGCTGCAGCATGCTATCGAGATCCTTTTGAGTGCCCTCCCCCGCTTCAATTTTAGTCATCAAAGCAGCTAAATTCATAGTTCCCATCCGACAGGGAGGACACTGACCGCAACTCTCGTTTTTGAAAAAATTGGAAAAGTGCAGCGTCTTGGCCACCATGCAAGTCGCATCGTCGACGACGATGACACCGGCTGACCCCAACCCCGTCCCGGCTTTCTTCAACGAATCGAAGTCCATGGGAAGATCCAGCTGATCTGCCGTCACCATGGAAAACGCTGGACCACCCGGAAAGATCGCCTTGATCTTGCGACCGTTGGGAATCCCGCCGCCGCATTGTTCGACCAGATCTCGAATCGTCACACCCATCGGCATCTCGTACACGCCGGGTCGATTGACCGCTCCACTCAGCGAAAACATCATGGTGCCGGGACATTTCTCCGTCCCAACCTGCGTGAACCACGCAGCGCCTTTGTACAGAATTCGAGGGATATTGCACAGAGTCTCCACGTTATTGACGAGGGTCGGTTTTCCATAGAGACCGAAGTCGGTCGGATAGAACGGGGGTTTTTGTCGCGGCATCGCCGGACGGCCCTGCATCGACTCCAGCATCGCCGTCTCTTCGCCGGCTACGTAGCTGCCATGACCTTCAAAGACCTCCAATTCAATATCGATTCCGCTACCCAATACGTTTTTTCCGAGAAATCCCCGCTCTTTCACTTGCGCCAAGGCTTTCTTTAAATTCTCCTGTTCTTCATGATACTCATGGTTCACATAGATGAAAGAGGCCTTCGCTTGCACCGTGAAGGAGGCGATCAGACAGCCCTCGATCAATTGGTGCGGCAAGGTCTTCAGTAAATGACGGTCCTTAAACGTGCCCGGTTCATGCTCACCGGCATTGCAGACGAAATAGCGCTCTTTCACTCGGTGATTGAGGACCTTGTCCCATTTGATTCCCGTCGGAAACCCGGCTCCACCACGCCCTCGCAGACCTGATTTCTTCAGCTCGTCAATCACTTGGGATGCTTTCAACTCTTTGACACAACGCTTCCAGGCCTCATAGCCACCGATCTTGAGATACCCCTCGATCTCCCAAGGAGCACCCTCCGTCTGTTGTACAAGGCGTGGTTCTGCGACCGTAGGCATACGCGTACCGGCTTACGTCCTCAATGTGGAGGCTGTACTATACGGCTCCACCTCTCCATCCGTCAAGGCAACTGCTTGTAAATGGGCCTGAATCTCAAGGAGTTAGGCTAGGAGACCTAGCTCGGCGCTGGGCGTAGAGGGGTAAGAAAATGATATAAGACCTGGCCGGTGAGGATCTCCCCACCGGCCAAGAAGATACTACCTATCTAAAGTGGCTTCCGGCTCCCATGAAAAACAACATGGGAATCGAGAGCATGAAATTGACGCGCGACGCCAGTAATGCCGTCCGTCCCCATTGCGCCATTTCGGGCGGTGCGGGAGTTCCCTGCGCGGCTGCGGTGACGGCGGCAATGATCTTCTTCTGGTTCGGCCAGATAATCCCATGGACATTGCCCATCATGATAATGCCGAGCAACCCACCGATCGCCAAGGCCACGGCTCCTGTTCCACCTTTGTGGTACATGTGGCCGTACAACAGTACGCCGGCAATCACGGTCACGGTCGCCCCATGCCGAAACCAATTGAGCGCAGCCGGCATCAGTTTCGGAATCACGATGTTTTTGGTCGGCCCATCCAGGCTTTTCAAGAAGGCGGCATTGATCAAGTTGAAAAAATATAAGAGCCCGATCCACGTGATCCCGGCCAGGAAATGAATCCAGCGAAGGATCATGTTGGCCCACTCGGCCTCACCAGCGCCAATGCCCGTTAAACCCAAATATATGACGATCAATACGATGGTGAGCACAAATCCCACTCCCATCGTCTGCATCGGATCTTCAAGAAATTTCATAACTCCCCTCTCTTCGAACGGTTGACTGCCTAAGCCAATTTCTGTACTGCAGCCTTTCTCCGAATGTCAAGCCATCACAACTCGTGACTTGACATCAGCAATGTGCCAACTTGTCACAAGAGGGTGCGTGGCGACGGGTGAGTGCAGACGCGTGAGGAGTTCCTACGTCATCAGTCGGTCAACGGTGCGACAGAGTTCCCGCACCGCGTTGGCCGACGTTTCCAACGCTGCCCGTTCATCATTGGTCAGTTCATACTCGAGAATCTGTTCAGCCCCGCCCCGGCCAATCTTCACCGGAACCCCGACGACGACGTCTTTGAGTCCGTATTCTCCTTCACACAGCACGGCACATGGCATCACCTGCTTCTCGTCTTTATGGATCGATTCAACCATCGCCACCGCCGAGGCAGACGGAGCATAGAAGGCGCTGCCGGTCTTTAAGAGGCTCACGATTTCAGCTCCGCCCTCTCTCGTTCGTTTGACGATGGCATCGAGTTTCTCCTTCGGCATCAGTTCCGACACCGGCCTTCCCCCCACGGTCGTATAGCGCGGCAGCGGCACCATCGTATCACCGTGTCCGCCCAACACCATCGCCTGGACCTCCGTGGCCCGTACGTTGAGTTCTGCAGCAATAAACGTCCGCATTCTTGCCGAGTCCAACACGCCCGCCATGCCGATGATTCTCGATTTGGGGAGTCCGCTGACGGAACGCGCCACATGGACCATGGCATCCAAGGGATTGGTGACGAGGATCAGGATAATGTTCGGAGAGCGGGACACCAATTCCGTGACGACGGATTTCACGATTTTCGCGTTCGTCGTCAACAACTCGTCTCGACTCATGCCCGGTTTTCTCGGCATGCCGGACGTGATCACCGCGATTGATGACCCAGCAGTTTCCTCGTACCCGTTGGTGCCGACCACCTGCGTACTGTACCCACAGACCGGTCCGGCTTGTGTAATATCAAGCGCCTTGCCCTGTGGAACCCCTGGGACAATATCGACCAGTACCACGTCGTAGAGATTCTTTTCGGCTAACCGCTGAGCCGTCGTCCCTCCGACGTTCCCCGCACCCACCACCGTAATTTTTGGTCGCCCCATCATGTCCTCACATCAAGGGCTGAGAAGTCTAAGTTCATCGCTCAGCCTCAGCACTTGCCCTCCAATCTTAATCTCTTCATCTAATGTTCGTGCTCAGTCCAGCCCGCAACTTTGAAGTTGATCGTGCAGACGAAATTATCTCCGTCATAGAAGTTGACCTTGATCTTCTTCTTGCCGAACGTGTTTGCCAGAAACTCCTCCGGATTGTCGACGAGTTCCTGAAACCCGCCGGGAGGATACTCACTCAGGTCATGAAACACCACGATCATTCCTTCTTTGACTTCCTGCAATACTTTTACTCGACAACGAGGATAGACTTCCCAGAACTTTGCTTCAATCATCTCCTTCGTCGGCTCCGGACGGTCTTCACCCGGTTTCACCGTTTGTCCGAACTTGGCCAATCGACGGACGTAGGGATACTGATGCCCCGTGAAGAGCTTATACAACCATGCAGGGACCGTCGGCTTTCCGATTGAGTTCGTCATGTTCTTGAGTTTTTATGCCGTCAAATGCCTGTAAATTCCAGGCAACTTCGCTGGGAGTGCTTCGATGCGGTCTATGACGCAGTACCGTGCATCGACGTACATGCGGCGAAGATACTTCTCAGCTTCCCGGTCGATCGTGATGCAAAAACTCTCGATTCCCCGTTGTCTTGCTTCGCGGAGTGCCGCCTTCGTATCTTCCAACGAGTAGTCGTCCTTGTACTGGTCGTCCAATGGCCTTCCGTCGCTCAACAGCACGAGCAGACGGTTCTTAGCTTCCCGAGACAGCAGCTTCGCCGTGGCGTGTCGGATGGCCGCACCGTCGCGATTCTGATGACGAGGAGCCAAGCCACCAAGCCGATGAGCGGTCGCCGCCCCCAGGCGATCGTCAAAGTCTTTGATGGTAAGAAACTCGACCCTTGCTCGTCCTTGCCCCGAGTAGGCATAGAGTCCATATTGATCACCGGTGGCATCCAGTGCTTCACAGAGCAGCACCAGACCTTCCTTCTCAATGTCGATCACCCGCCGACCGGTACCAAGATCTCGGCTTGTCGATCCACTGATATCGATGAGGAAGGCCACCGCCACGTTGCGGTCTCGTTTTTCTCGCCGGATATACAACCGATCGTCGCCTTCTATGCCCACCCGTAGTTCCCCTGCTCGTCGGACCACGGCATCGAGATCCACCTCTTCCCCATCGGATTGCCCGGCGACGCGGCGGAACGCTGGAGGACGCAAGCCTTCAAACAGGCGGCGCAGCGACTTGGCGGTACTCTGTTGGGAAGCCAACGTCTCGGTGACGAAGTCGTCGGGCCCGGAGTCCGCTGGTCGTTCCACCACACGGCACCAATTCATCCGGTAGTCTTCAATCCGATAGTCCCACTCAGGGTAGAGGGTGGCTTGCCCGTCATGAGCCGTGAGCTCCCGAATCGGTTGTGTGTCCACCTCAAGTGCGAGGCACTCTTCCACAATGGACGGCAATGAACGCCCCTCGCTCAACACATCTCTGTCTCCGGAATTTTGCTCACCGCTCCGGACAGTCTCCCTCATTCGACCGTCCGATTGTGCCGGAGAGTCGTGTTGCTGGTCGAATTGTTCCTGACTCCACGTGATGAACTCCGGATTCATCGAGCCACGATAGACCAAATCGGTCACTGCGCGGTATTGGTCACCCGGTTGCTCCGGTTTCGTCTGTTCCGTTTCTCTATCTTGTGGTCCCTCGCGCCGCTCCACAGCGATCATCTCGCCGCGAGCTGCCAGCAGTTCATCCAACCGAACATAGACCCGATCGACCACACAAACCACTTTTTCTGCCGTCGCCGTGGTCTTGAGAACGGCCTGACACATGTCCCAGAGAATCGAGACTTCTTCCCTGACGGCCTTGGGCACCGCAGTATCTTCCACTTCACCGGTGGAGAGCCTCAAGAGACTATCGACGATCAATTCCTTGGGCGTCACCCCTTGAGCCGGGTCGCGCGGAGTGATGGATTCAGCAGCTACGCGCGCAAGGTCGCACCGAAGTCCCGGATACTCGGTTTGCAGCAAGAATTCAATCCGCGCATCTTCCAACACGGTCCAGAGATCTCGCACCAGCGCGGGACTCGGATACATCTGAAAAAGGGCGGCCAGTGTGTTTGGTCTGGCTTCATTGGTTCGACCATACCGGCTTCGTACTGTTTCAATCAAATCGGTGAGAGATTCAAGCCGGAGACGGTAGGTACCGAACTCCAAATGCCCCGCTTCATGCGCCGCCATCACGAGATAGAGACGTTCGTTTTCCGCAGCCGTCGGATACCGACGGAGCAGCGCCGGCAACGAAATGGTTCTCCCGTCGCCGCTGACCTTCGCGCGGGCTGGGGAAGTCACAGAATCAGGAAGCGCCATCACGGTGACGTCGGTTCCACAGAGTCCCTGGACGAACAGTTTTACTCGTCGCGCGACCTGCCGAAACGACACCCCGCTCAAGGCTTGTTCGACCGAAGCCAGTGCTTTCCTTGACTCCACCGAAAAATAGGCACGCGCTCCGTCAGGACTGTAGGCCGCGACTTCCATCCCAGCCTTAAACCAATTCTCAAATCGCGTAACCGCTTCGGGTCCATTTCCGATGAGTCCGACGAGTTCGGGGGCTCGGCGCAGGTACTCACATGTCACTTCAGCGTGCTTTTCCGCAAGCAAGGCGCCGTACTGCAACAGCCGGACCCGCCATTCCATGGACGGCAACATTCTCAAGAGGTCGGGTGACTCTGCGAGCCACGTGATGCTGGACTCGGGAGAATGCTCAGCTAACAGGAGGCACAGGGATACGACTTGTTTCCGAACGGGAGGGTCTTCGATGTGTCCAAGGATCGATGGACTGGTTCTGAGAAACTCCATGGTCGCCATATAGTCCGGCTTCCCGAGGCTGTTCGACACAATCAATTTCATTCCCAATGTCGCCCACTCCCTCACACTTTCCAACGGCAGCACAGGGGCCAGCTTGGAGATTTGTCGGATGAACTCAAGCCCGACGACGACATTGACCCCGGTCAGTTCAACGCCGATCTCGAGCCAGGGCCGCAATTGCGAAACAGGAACAACGGACAGAATCTGGGGGGCCTGTCGGATGTATTCGAGCGCGACGTTGGCATCCTGCTCAGCGATGTCCAGACCCAGTATAAGGACTTCTGGGCGCGCCTCGACCGGTTCGATCAGCCCAAGGACCAAGGGGCTATCTTTGAAGTATTTGAGTGCTGAGGCCCCGGAAGACTGGGCCAATGCCACTCCGAGATCGAGCCAAATCAGGATATGTGAAAGCCCGGCCCGGCGGTCAAGCTCAGGCAATGCCGCCACCGCTGAGTCGGCCGCCTTTTCAGACAACTCCTGAAGCTCATCCAGCAGGGTGAGCACCCGTGCCTCGGCATCCCGTCTGCCTGTGACTTGCGGCAAATCAGCCACCAGTGTCTCTGCGACCGCCAGACTCAACTCTGGGGCCAGCCGCTGGAGCAAGATCTGTCGACTCGACGTGTCCGTCATGACCTATCCCGAAACTCAGTTGAAGGGACGGATTGTAAAGCAGCGAATTACCCTTGTAAACTAGAGGCTCTGCCATTGTTTGGAGGAGGTCCATGGCTGAACCGACGCAGGAAAGCCTCGAGAAGATAAGGAAGTTCATACAAGGTTTTGCCGAAAAAAGCGGAACCACGATGCATCCCAATACGGCTGTGACAGAGGCGGTGGTCAAGGGATTAGCAGCTCATATCGACGAACTGGGAAAACCGCTCTGCCCATGCAACTTTTACAAGGACAAAGAAGCCGAAGCCAAGCTCCGGCGCTGGATCTGCGCCTGCGACGAAATGCAGATCTACAAATACTGCCACTGTCTGCTTTTCGTTCGAGAAGACGGAATGCCGATCACGGAATATCTGCCGGAGGGCCACGAAGGTCGGGAAGTGTATGGTCTGGTCACCGATCCGACCCCCGACAAAGGTCGTGCTCTCAAGCACAAGGCCGTGCCGTCTCCAATCGTGCCCGACGAATCCACCGCGGCGTCAGCGTCCTCGACATGATGTGGCGTGACCGGCAGCTCGGCTACTGGTTCATCTGTCTACTGCTGATCAGCAGCGCCCATGTGGCACCGACACATGCGGTGGTGTCTGGCTCATCGAGCCCACCGTCCTTCAACGAGAAAGAACTCTTCGCCTACAGGGCGAAAGGGAGAGGAAGTGCGGCCGGACAAGTGTTTTTGCGCGCGTCCTCCGGAAAAGCCGTGACTCAGGCCGGGGCTTCGATCTATTTGATTCCAATCGTGTCGTATACTCGCTATTGGTTCGACAAACATGTGAGAGAAAACTCCTGTCCATCAAAAGGCGGGGCATCGGCCTCAGAGCCCCTCCTGACTCAGGAATCGCCTGTGGAATGCCTTCGTGAGGTCATGGCTCAGCTGCTGACCGATAAGCGCCTTATTCCCTATCTTCGTACGACGAGAGTCAATCCCACCGGCCACTTTTGGTTCACGAAAGTTCCCGCCGGCCGCTATTATGTTGTCAGCCCCCTTGAGGGGAGTGGTGGAGCCCACCAGGATGAGCGGGCGGTGGGAATAGCGTGGCTGACGCTTGACCTCGAGGTTGACGAAAAAGCAACCAACCTCGTGGTCACGGATTGCAAGAGCAGCCTCTGTTGAGCAACCGTTTCCAGCGCTATCGGTCTGCGAGGTCCAGTCATGAGGTAGACCATGAGAATTCTGCTGGTTGAAGATGATGCGGATCTGGCTCAATTCATCAGAAAAGGATTGAAAGAAGAGCATTATGTGGTGGATGTTGCCACCGACGGCGAAGAGGGCTTGGCGTTGGCTTTGGACAACTCCTATGACCTGATAATCCTTGACATCATGCTACCGAAGCTTGACGGCCTGACCCTCTGCCGCCGTATTCGGGACAAGCGGATCATGACGCCGGTGCTCTTATTAACGGCGCGCAATACAGTGGAAACCAAGGTCTCCGGCTTCGATACGGGCGCGGATCAATTTTTAGCGAAGCCGTTCGCTTTTGTGGAACTGCTCGCCCGTGTCCGGGCCCTCTTGCGGCGGGGCAGCTCCCAACAAATTGCTCATCTTCAAGCGGCTGACCTTCGATTAGACCCGGCTTCTCACCGTGTGTGGCGCGCGGGACGAGAAATTTCCCTGACGAATAAAGAGTATGCCTTGCTCGAGTTCCTCTTGCGGAACAAGAATCGCGTGCTCACCCGAACCGCAATCATCGAACATGTATGGGACATCAGTTATGACCCCATGACGAATATCGTCGATGCCCATATCCGAGCCCTCCGTGCGAAGATCGACCGAGACTTTTCGCCGCCCTTAATCGCCACGGTGCGCGGCGCCGGGTATATGCTCGAAGAGCCGGACGCATCGGCATGAAATCCCTGCGCAGCTTGATCAGTTGGTCCGCCTTCGTGTTGATGGCAGGACTGCTCGTGTTTTCTGCGCTCGTGTATGCCGCCAGCGAGATCTTGTTGCAGCGTTTTGTGGATGGACGGCTGCTCGTGTTGGCGGAAACCCTGGCCGAGTTCGTGGAGCGGCATCCCGAGATTTTTGAACACAGCGGCAAGGACATTGCCCCGACCAACGAATTGACCCAAAGCTCAACGGAACAGCACGTCCTTCCCGACGTGACCCATGCCCTTCGCGTCTTCTCAACCGACGGATCGCTCTTGTGGAGAAGTCCTCATGCCACTGTCTACGGGTCGCTCCCCTCTCGCGTGGTGGAACAGGTCCGTCTCAAAAATATCCTGTTTGAGACACTCGACGCGCTCGATGGGACGCCCGCACGGCACCTGTTTCTCTTCCTCTCAGGCAAGGGCCATACGCGGTACATCTTGCAGGCGGAAACGTCGTTGCTCCATTACCAGGAAACTCTGCATGGCCTTGTGTTTCTGCTGACCCTCGGATCCGGGGCCACTCTTATCCTGGCCTGGGTCGGCAGCCTCTGGCTGGCAAAGAAAGTGATGGCCCCCATTGAAGCTTTGTGTGCGGGCGCCGAAACCATGTCGGAAGCCGACCTTGAGAAACGACTGGTTATGGATTCACCCTATCGAGAATTTCGGCGACTCACCCAGGCGGTCAACTCCGTATTGGATCGGTTCCAACGAAGCAGTGAGGTCCAACGGAACTTCTGCGAGATCGCCGCTCATGAGATGAAGACCCCCCTGACCATCCTGCAGGGCAACCTGGAAGTCGCGCTCATGAAAGCGAGGACCGTCGAAGAATATCGCGAAGTGCTGCTCAACAATCTCCAGCAAGTGGAGCGCCTGATTACCTTGACACGCCCATTATTGACCCTCGCGAAGTTCACCAGCAGCAAACCGCCGGTCAATCTCGTCCCGCTCGCCTTGGAACCTCTGATTCAAGAGATCGTGGATGAGTTGATTCTCTTGGCAGATGATCGCCAGATTACGTTGACGTTCGAATCCCAACCGGTACCACCCGTTCTCGGCGACGCACAGTGGCTTAAACAAGCGCTGATCAATCTCCTGGACAACGCGCTACGCTACACCCCATCCGGCGGAGTAGTCACCATACGCCTACAGGCCGAAGGGCAAGACGTCGTGGTGGCGGTCGAAGACACAGGCCACGGAATCGAGCCGGAAAGCATTCCCCATCTTTTTGAGCGATTCTACCGCACCGATTGGGCCCGCGCGAAAGATTCCGCCGGTACCGGACTGGGGCTTCCCATCGTGAAGGAAATCATGGACGCCCACGGCGGGACCATTTCCGTCTCAAGCGAAGTCAACAAAGGTTCAGTCTTCACCCTACGTTTACCGGCCCTCACCCAACAGACGGTTTCTGCCTAATCATGACGACTGTCGCACCAGCCCCTCTTGCAAATTGGCCGCACTTATAACCCTGCACGAAATATCTCCTGATAGGCTGGCATTATGCCAATCGGTGACGGTCAACCACAGCTGCTTCATCGCATGGGAAAGAGGCAGGGAAGGATGACGATGTCCTACAGTGAGACTACTTCTTTAGCTCCTGCCTCCCAAGGACGATGAAAAGATCTTCACCATGGATTCATCTTGATTTCATACGTGGTCGGTATGTTGCTTATATCGGCTACTAAGGCTCGAGAGAAAGGGATGGACACATGGCAAATATCATCACTGCTTCAATGGTGTGTTTTCCGTACGTCATTGCTGGACTCGGACAAGCAATTATTATGGGAACGCACCCGGCCGGAAGAACAGTTCATGACAGAGCCCCGAGCAGAGGTCGGAAGATTCCTCTCGCGGCACGCAAAGAAGATTCACGTTGCAAGGTTTGCTTTATACCCGGGTGTCCCGTGTTTGCACCACGCTGAGAACTTTCAAGGGACCAGGCGCGAGAAATAGATCGAATATCCGACGAGGTGCTGGCGGAATGAGGTGACCTACCATAACAGCCATTTTTGTCCTAGTGCTCGTCATAGGTGTTGGGTTGATGTACAAAGGATTGCCTGTGGACAATCCACAATGAGTTTCAACAATAGCTTGTCGGTCTTGATTATGTCCTCATGAACGACTTGTCTAGGCTAATGCGTCTATGTCCGAAGGGCTTGGAAGGCTGATCTATATTAGGATTAGGGGCAATTAGCAGTCCTTGCTCGGTAGAATGACTGCTATGGAGTTATATCCGGATCAGGATAAGCTTGCTCGTCCTCACGAGGGGTTTCGACTTCGATTCAAAGCCTCAACCAGTCCGACCAGTTGCTCCTGAATTGTTTTGTCCAAATCGACGAATTGGATACCCATACCTGGAAACAAAAGGTATCGCTCCGGCTTGTTGCGGACCCAGGCGACCTTAGCCTTCGCTTTCAACTTGTCCCATGGCCGATCTGGAAGTGCAAATTCGACCGTCAGCTCGGTGCCCGGACTGAGCGGAGCACCACTCTCAATAAAGAGTCCGCCGCCGCCGATTCCCCCTGTTAGGCTATCGAACTGCTTTCCTTCAGGCGTCGTATACCGAATCTTCAAGGCGAGAGGTGCGCGAGGCTGCGCACGACAATGAGCAAACCGGGCATCTTCGCCGCTGACAAGTACTCGCTCGATGATCGCACCCCATGACACGCTGCCCAACAGCTGACCTGAGGTGTCGTGTACGTTGATCGCCTCTCGTCCAGGATCAATAACGAGAGATTTCCCCTGATGTCCCGCAGTGGAAACGACAGGAAAAGTCATAGAACCATCCCTTCTCCCGGTGGCCTAAGTCAGGAATGGAATCAGGCTGCTTGACTCATGTTCTGGATTGATTTCACTAACTCATGGATTCGATCGCGGACATCCTCCGCTATTTCCGTGAACCGTACCCCCATTCCGGGACTGAAGGTATATTGGTCGGCTTTCGGGCAGACCCAGGCTACGGTTCCTTTTGCCGGCATCCATTCCTCGGGTTTCTCCGAAAACGAAAACTCCATGGCCAACCTAGTCCCTACAGGAAGAGGGGTCTGGCTTTCGATAAATAACCCTCCACCCCCAATACCACCTGCTCGACTTTCGAATCGCGGCCCTTCTGGGCTGTTGTAGCGCACCCGGAACGCGAGTGAAATTCGAGGCTCAGACCGGACTTCCTTTTGAACCGACACCTTACGGTAGGCAAGGATTTGATCGATGACGAAGTCCCAGGATAGGTTGCCGATCACATCCCCGTTGGCACCTAACAAGACGACCATTTCACGTTCCGCGTCAAGCTCGATGACTTTGCCCTTGTGCCGAAGACTCGAAGAAACAGGGTATTTCACAAGCCCTCCATCCGAAACACATACGAGGGAAGTATAGCGCGGCGTTTCTGATTGTCGAGAAATGACGAGGATATCAGACAAAGAGAGGGAGATAACTCCCAAGCCGGAAAGAGGCCGATTCAGCCCGGTTACAGAGTAAGTGGCTAAGGTCGTCGATTACTAAATATAATCCTTTAGTTTTTACGCGGTCTTAGCATCCTTTTCCTGTTCAAATATCCGCATCGGCGGATTCTTGCCCAAGATAGCCTCCTCAGTGATCACCACCTCGACGATCTGTTTCTGAGAGGGGGCATCATACATAACGTCAAGCATCACTTCTTCCAGGATCGCCCGAAGGCCTCTGGCACCGGTCTTTTGCGAGTAGGCTTTTCGCGCCACCGCTCCCAATGCCCCTTCCGTGAATCGGAGCTTGACCTTTTCAAACGACAGCAGCTTTTCGTACTGCTTGGTCAACGCATTGCGCGGTTCTGTCAGGATACGGATTAAGGCTCGCTCGTCCAACTCCTCTAACGTGGCCACGACCGGTAACCGTCCCACAAATTCTGGGATCAGGCCGTACTTCAGAAAATCCTCTGGCTGAACCTTAGCCAGCAGGTCGCCCAAACGAACATCGCTTCTTCCGCGGATTTCAGCTCCAAATCCCATGGCTTTTCGATTCAGGCGCTGCTCGATGATCTGTTCCAAACCGACAAACGCCCCACCACAGATGAACAGGATGTTGCTGGTGTTGACCTGAATGAATTCTTGATGGGGATGCTTCCTTCCGCCCTGCGGGGGAACGTTCGCAACCGTGCCTTCGATCAGCTTCAGCAGGGCTTGCTGGACACCTTCACCGGATACGTCTCGTGTAATAGACGGGCTGTCGCTTTTCCGACTGATCTTATCGATTTCATCGATGTACACAATCCCACGCTCAGCCCGCTCTACATCGTAATCTGCGGCTTGCAGGAGTTTCAGAATAATATTCTCGACATCTTCGCCTACATAACCGGCTTCTGTCAGCGTTGTGGCATCGGCAAGAGTGAAAGGGACATCAAGATACTTGGCCAAGGTCTGGGCCAAGAGGGTCTTCCCCGTGCCGGTTGGACCCACCATAAGAATATTGCCCTTCTGAAGTTCGATATCATCGACCTCTTTTTCCTTTGACGAGATACGCTTGTAATGATTGTGCACGGCCACAGACAGAATGCGTTTCGCCCTTTCCTGCCCGATGACATACTGATCAAGGTGATGTTTGATTTCCGCCGGTTTCTTGAGTTTGGAGGAAATTTCTTCTTTGGCTTCTTCCCAGTCTTCCGCAATGATGTCATTGCAAAGGTTGACGCACTCATCACAGATATAAACCGTCGGCCCGGCGATCAGCTTTCGCACTTCATCACGGCTTTTCCCACAGAAAGAACATCGCAAGTGTCGGTCCATCTTTTCCTGCTTGGCCATGTACCCTCCTGCGTTACTTGCCTTTGATCCCGTCTTTTGACCCGTCGCCGGATTCTACTGCTTTCATGAACTTGGGCGGTCGTGTAATGACCTCATCTATAAGGCCGTAGCGCTTCGCTTCTTCGCCGGACATGAAATAGTCCCGTTCCGTATCATGCGCAATTTTTTCAATCGGTTGTCCAGTGTGCTTGGCCAGGATCTCATTGAGGCGCTCGCGAATCTTGAGAATTTCCCGAGCATGGATGTCTATTTCCGTTGCCTGTCCTTGGAATCCGCCCAACGGTTGATGGATCATTACCCGGGCATTGGGGAGAGCAAACCGCTTGCCTTTCGTTCCGGCGGTTAAGAGGAGCGCTCCCATACTGGCAGCCTGACCAAGGCAGATGGTATTGATCGGCGGCTTCACATATTGCATGGTATCGTAGATGCCTAATCCGGCTGTCACACTGCCTCCCGGAGAATTGACATAGAGATTAATGTCCTTCTCAGGATCTTCCGCTTCAAGAAAAAGAAGCTGCGCAATCACCAAGTTGGCAAACACATCGTCGATTGGGGCTCCAAGGAAAATGATGCGATCTTTAAGAAGGCGTGAGTAGATGTCATAGGCTCGTTCGCCTCGATTCGTTTGCTCAACTACGATCGGGACCAACATGTTCCTCGATTCCTTTCCTCGATAAGCTTACGCTACTGCCCGGAACAATCCAGATGCAATGAGCGGTTGCGTTTATCCTTGAATAACCGCCTGACGATAGACAAAATCCAAGGCCTTGTCGGCCAAGATTCGCGCACGTAGTTCCTCAATGGAGTCCTGACCGCCCGCCTGGATCATTTTCACCAGATCGGTCATCGGCACTCTGAGTTCTGTGGCCAATCGAGTCACCTCATTATTCAGATCTTCCTGGCTGACCGACAAGCCTTCTTTTTCAGCAATGGCCTCAAGAATTAATCCCGCCTTCACGCGACGATTTGCCTCTTCACGGTGCTCTTCGCGGATCCTCTTCACTTCTTCCGCATCTGGAACAGGAAGGGGATCGGTGACTTTGCCACGCTGCCGCGCTTGTAATTTCTGCCGCACAATCGTGCTGAGCTCTCGTTCTACGAGTGTGTCAGGGAGATCAAAATGATGCGTGTCGATGAGGCGTTTGAGAAGAGTATCCTTGTAGGACTCCTCGATATCCTTCTTGAGCGCCTTTTCCATTTCTCCACGCAACTTCTCCCTTAACTCCTGTAGCGACGCGTATGGTCCGCAGTCCTTCGCGAACTCATCGTCAAGGGCAGGGAGCTTCTTTTGCTTGACTCCCTTTATGGCGAGGCGAAACTTGACAGTTTTTCCTGCAACTCGTTGGTCCGGATGACTCACGGGATAGATCTGAGGAATTTCCGTAACGTCCCCTGCCTGTCTTCCGATCAGATGCGCGTCGATTTCAATTCCCAGTAAGGCAGCTTTCGATCCCACCTTATGGAGTTGGCCTTCTTTCTTTGTGCCTTCGAGAGGAGCTTCGTCCAGAAATCCTTCAAGATCGACGATGGCATAGTCCCCTTCGGATAAAACTGTACCGGTCTGAGCTTCATCCAGCCGAGCGTGCTGTTCACGCAATACCTCCAGGGCACGGTCGATCTGTTCTTCGGAAACTGTACGCTTGTCAGCTTGGAGCGAAATGGGATTGGGGGACTTATAGTCGCGAAGTTCGATCGTGGGTTTGATTTCAACTGTCGCCGTGAACGTAAATGGGGAGTCTTTTTTAATTTTGACCCGATCCAGAGGTGGAATATCTACCACGACAGGACTGATCCCCGCCTGTTTGATGGCCCGACCATAGAAATCCGGCACGAGCCTTCGAATCACATCTTCTTCGACTGTTTTTGCATAACGCTTCTCTAAAATAGCCAAAGGGGCTTTTCCCGGTCGAAACCCCGGAATCTGAACCTGACGATTGAGTTCCAAATAGGCTCGGGAAAATTGTTGTGTCACCTCATCGGCCGGCACCTCGATTTTCAAGGCGCGCTTCATCGGTCCTAACTCGGTCACTTCCATTTTCATCGTTGAAATCGGACTCCCTAAGGGGATCGTACTGATGGTGCGAGAGGGGGGACTTGAACCCCCACGGTTGCCCACGAGATCCTAAGTCTCGCGCGTCTGCCAGTTCCGCCACTCTCGCATGGTTAAGGATGCCGCAGAGCTGCCACTCTTACGAATAGATAGAGCGACCGAGACTACAAAACACGCGATGTCGTATAGCGTTGTACCGTTGGACGTATGTAAGTGTCAACCCATACGCCTGGGGGTATTCTATCCCTAGTGTGAATGGCCCCGTCGAGTAGCTTGATGCCATCCTTGATCACGATCGCCGCACTCTTGCGGGCACCACAAAGGCATACTATTTCCAAAAGAGCGGCGCTACTCGGTGAATTCCTCACCGAAGGAACGGCGATGGTCGCTTACCTTGCCGGTCACGAATACGCGTGCTAAGATGCTACCCCTTTGCACTTCTCGATGCGGAGAGGTGCGAGAGTGGACGAATCGACATGCTTGGAAAGCATGCGTCTCGGCAACGGGACCGTGGGTTCGAATCCCACCCTCTCCGCCAATGCGAGCTTGCTCGTGCCCGCGGCTCTTCTTGGATTTATCGTAATGGACGTCGCTGGATAGGCACCCTGTGCAGTTACGTATACTGAAAGGCGCTTGGGAAAGGCAAAATGCAGAATACGACTTTTGCCTTGGTACTTGATGTGTTGGGAACTTGAGAACAGGGGCTGGGCCCTGTGCAATAGGACCCTGTGAACCCCGCCAGGTCCGGAAGGAAGCAACGGTAAGCAGTCAGTTCTGTGTGCCGCAGGATCACCTGGCCCCACTTCTCTATGGAAAAACTTTGAAAGAGGCGCCTCATAACACCCCTGAATTCCGGGTTCTCTTTATAGACTCAACATGGGGAGCATAACGACAGTTGGACTACCAAGTCTCCGCGCGTAAATATCGGCCCGGCACCTTTGATGATGTGATCGGCCAACCTCATGTCGTTCAGACGCTGATGAACGCAGTCTCGACGAAGCGGATCGCGCATGCATATCTCTTTTCCGGCACGAGGGGCGTGGGGAAAACGACCGTCGCGCGAATCCTCGCGAAGGCACTCAACTGTGAACAGGGACCGACAAGTCGTCCCTGTGACACCTGCGAGAACTGCCGCGAGATTGCACAAGGGAACTCGGTCGATGTCATCGAGATTGATGGTGCGTCCAATACCAGCGTGGACGATGTGCGAGAGATTCGCGAGAACGTTAAATTCACCCCGTTTCGTGGTCAGTTTCGAGTCTATATCATCGACGAAGTCCACATGCTCTCAAACTCGGCGTTTAACGCCCTGTTGAAGACACTCGAAGAGCCACCGGCACACGTGGTCTTCGTGTTTGCGACCACGGAGATTCATA
>Ga0073934_10003158_pt1 | contig 31366 bp, 19 predicted proteins | sample LarsenN4metaG_FD_76834 | JGI IMG/M metagenome (GOLD analysis project Ga0073934, IMG submission 76834) | Hot spring sediment bacterial and archeal communities from British Columbia, Canada, to study Microbial Dark Matter (Phase II) - Larsen... ...
CTCGCCATCGGCTGGTTTCAGCAGATTGCGTGTGGATAACATCAGCTGGCGCGCTTCCCACACGGCTTTCTGGGCAAGTGGTACGTGCACCGCCATCTGGTCGCCGTCGAAATCGGCGTTGAATGCCGTTGTCACCAGCGGATGGAGCTGGATCGCGCTCCCTTCGATCAACACCGGTTCAAATGCCTGGATGCCGAGACGATGCAGGGTTGGAGCGCGGTTCAGCAGCACGGGTCTTTCCTTGATAACTTCTTCGAGAACCTCCCACACTTCCGGGCGGTTGCGTTCGATGAAGCGCTTTGCCCCGCGGACATTGGCTGCATAATTATGTGACACGAGGCGCGAAATGACGAATGGTCGGTAGAGCTCCAGCGCCATGGTCTTCGGTAGGCCGCACTGGTAGAGCTTCAAGTTCGGTCCGACGACGATCACCGAGCGACCGGAATAATCTACACGCTTACCCAGCAGATTGCGGCGAAATCTCCCCTTTTTGCCTTTAAGCATATCGCTCAGGGACTTCAGTTCTCTCCGCCCGCGGCGGGATAACGCCTTCCCGCGCTGGGAATTGTCGATTAGAGAATCGACCGCTTCCTGGAGCATGCGCTTTTCATTGCGCACGATCACATCCGGGGCGCCGAGCTCCAGCAGTCTCTTCAGGCGGTTGTTGCGGTTGATCACCCGCCGATACAGATCGTTCAGGTCTGAGGTGGCAAACCGGCCGCCATCCAGCTGGACCATCGGCCGAAGGTCCGGCGGGATTACCGGCAGGACGGTTAAAATCATCCATTCAGGTCGGTTTCCGGATCGGCGGAAAGCCTCGACCACCTTGAGCCGCTTGGTTGCCTTCTTGCGCTTCTGTTTGCTGCGCGAAGTCCTTACTTCATGCCATAGCTCCTCAGCCAGCTTGTCCAGATCCAGGCGGCGCAGGATATCGTAGAACGCTTCCGCGCCCATATCTGCCCGAAACACCTGACCCCAGCGTGTTTTAAGCTCTCGGTAGCGGCTCTCGCCCATAAAGGTCAATGGGCGGAGCTCCAGGAGCTCATCTCTAAGTCGGGTCGTCTCGTCACGCGTGGCAGAGGCTTGGTCATCCAGCAGGTTGCGAAGATTCTCCATCTCCAGCTCGGCTTCGGCGCGGATCGCATCGATTTGAGTCTTCACCTCTTCGAGCTCGCGCTGCTTCTGGTCTTTTAATTGGCTTTCCAGGTCTTCCAGCTGGTCCTTCACGACTTTTTGAACGCGGGAGAGATGCTTTGTGCTGATCGTCTCGCCTTCTTTCACGACGATGATCTCGGTATCCGGGAAATGGATGGCAGCCCGGGATACCTGCCCAATCTCCTCCTGTAATCTCTGCTCCAGTCGCTGTCCTGCCTTGAGGATCGGGTCCAGCTTTTCGGCGACCAGGTCGTCGTATCTTTTCTCGATCTCCGCCTTCCGGTTCTGAAGCTCTGCGATCTTGCGGTCGCGGGCGGTTTTAACTCCCTGGATCTGAGCATTGATCCGGGCGCCTTGTTCTCTCTCCGCCAGCGTGATCTTCTCTTCTAAACGTTTTAACGCCTTCTGCCGCGATTCTTCGTCAACATAAGTCACCACGTATTGGGCAAAATACAATACCCGGTCGAGGTTGCGGCGGGATATATCGAGCAGTAAACCAAGATAAGAAGGCACACGCCGGGTGTACCAGACATGAGCGACTGGTGCTTCCAGTTCGATGTGCCCCATGCGCTCTCTCCGCACAGAGGACCGGGTGACCTCGACGCCGCACTTGTCGCAGACAATACCTTTATAGCGAATGTTTTTGTACTTGCCACAGTAGCACTGCCAATCTCGTGTGGGGCCGAAGATGGCTTCACAAAACAATCCGTCCTTCTCAGGTCGTAGACGGCGATAGTTGATCGTCTCAGGTTTCAGGACTTCCCCGTAGGACCAGCTCCGGATCGTATCCGGAGAGGCAAGACTAATCCGTAATGAGGTTAACCCCTTTGTTTCCACTCAACTGCCTCCTGATCGAATATGTACACTGATAGGATTTTGGCTCAGGCAACATCCACCCCATCATAGCATCTCCCGATGCTATTGTCACCCGAAGCGTGATTGAATCCTTATGAAGAATGGGAATAATAATTTTGGCGGTTCCGATAAAAACAAACGAAAACAAGCGAATGAGATGCTCTCTCAGACGCTCGTCGGCGCTAGTTTAATCTTTTTTTGCATGCAACCAAATTATAACCGAAGTTATCCGTAAACGTCAAGGGGCTGGATTTCCAGTTCCCCTGTTGAACCATCTGCTTTGCTAAAAGGGCAGTGTTGATTTACTTTGGGCCACCCTCTCAAGCCGCAGTCACCCACGTCTAAACAGATATTACCGGGTTCCATGGAATCGAAATATAAAATGTGCTCCCTTTCCCCAGCGTGCTGTCCACCCACACTCTCCCTCCATGCCGCTCTACAATCGATTTGACGATCGCCAACCCAAGGCCAGAACCCTCACTATATTTGCTGCCTTTTTGCGGTGGCCGATTGAACCTTTCGAATAGGCGGCGTTGATCGGTTGGCGAAATCCCTATTCCGGTGTCCTGGACGGAAAAAATGATCTGCTCCTGGTCCAGCTGGGCTGTAAGAGTCACTTTCCCCTCTGGATTTGTGAATTTGACCGCATTATCAACTAGATTGAACAGGGCTTGATGGAGAAGGTCTTGATCGGCTACGATCTCTGGAATACCCGGTTGAACAGGTTCAACGACCAGCATGATCCGCTTTTGAGCCGCCTGCGCTTTCAGCGCGCTCACCACGCCTTCCAGGATCTCAGGCACAGCTCGCTTCTCCAGCTGTAGCCCTATACCGCTCTCGATCCGCCCCAAATTCAAGACATTGTTCACCAGCCGCGTGATCTTTTCTGTCTCCTGGTCGATTTTTCGCAGGTAATTGATTTGCTGGTCATTGAGCTCTCCAACCATGGGCAGCATTCTGGCGAAACCTTGAATCAATGTCAGCGGCGCTCGTAAATCGTGGCTCACCGTCGAGACGAACTCGGATTTCATCGTGTCCAGCTTCTTAAAAGTCGTGACGTCCCTTAAAATGCAGACCCGCCCGACCCGCGAGCCTTTACTGACCAGCGTCGATGCAGTTGCCAGGTAAATTGAACCGCCAGGGAAAGTGATCTCAGCAGAGTTTTGATCGGGTGTGCTTGATTTCAACAACCTGACGAGCTCGGTGTTCTGGATCACTTCATTCACAGGTTTTCCGAAACTCGGGTTGCCGCCCAGATTCAGTACCTGACGCGCCGCCGGATTGGTCAAAAGCAGGTTGTCGTTCTGATCGGTTACCAGGACTGGATCGGGTGTTGAAGTCAGGATGGCTTCCAATCGCAAGCGCCCAATTTCCGCGGTGAGGAACAACCTGGCATTTCCTGCTGCAATAGCCGCCTGCCCCGCCAGCGTGGTCAAATACCGGATTTCCTCGTCAGTAAACCGGTGTGGCTGGTCGTACGCATTCCACAAAGCCCCAAAAAAAGTGTTCTTGTGGCGGAGAGCCACAGCAAGGATCGCCTGGGGCAACTGCGCATTTTCAGGAACGGAGAAAATTCGCGGCCGGGTGAGGCTCGTCAGCTTGACCACTTCGCGCCGTTGGGCAAGATCCAACACCTGATCATCAAGGTAAGCATAGGTCTCAGCCGCCGGTCCATAGCCGAAATTTCTCGGCACGGACTGATCGATCTCCAGATTCGGAATGATAGACTGGACCAGAACGATCCGGGATGCCGTTGCGCCGTTGATTAACGCCGATTCAAGCACCGGAGAAAGCGATTCATCCAGCTCCAGGGTCGATGCGACTCCCAGGCTTACCCTTAAAATCCGACTGAGCTCGTCGAGGCGCGATTTCAGACTCGCCCGCATCTGTTCGAACGCCCAGCTTAGTTGACCGACTTCATCTTCCCCCTCCACTTTCAGAGGGCGGTCCAGCTCCCCACGCGCCATCCGATCTGCTTCGACCGCCAGGCGCTGGAGAGAGGCAGTGACAGTCCTCAAACTGAGGCGGATCACGATTACAGCAATCAATGTCAAGATTGTGATCATGATCAGCAGAGGTCCGGCTATGACGACCGATTGCTCCTGAACGTACTGCGCGGGCACTGTGAAGACGACTCCCCAATCCTTTCCCAGAGCCGGGGTGTAGTAGACCCACTTCCTGGACCCATCCGGCGACTGCTCGCTGAACAATTTGTTCTGGATTCCCAGAGAGCCTCTGTACTGTGTCATAATTAGGGACGAAGACGGATGATAGAGAATCTGCCTCTGTTCATCGATCAAGATCCCTTCTCCCTGGATGTCGCTGAGGCTATCTAGTCCCTCGATCATCGGTCTGGTGTATAAGTTTTCATACAGATTGCTCCGTCCGATCAAAACTCCCCGCAAGACATTGTCCAGATCTAGCACTCGGGCAATATAGGTGATAGTGGCTGCCTTCCCACCCTGGGCAGGTTTAATTGCGAAATACTGCACCGGAATTTGAACTGCGCTTCTGAGCTCCCATAATTCATCCGCGGTAAGCGGCAGATCGCTCAGCGCATCTTCCGGCTGACTGGCAATGACTTCGCCCTGCGGATCCAGGTAGATCAACGAATTGAAAAAAGGCACTTTCCAGATATCTTGGGCTAATGCCGCCTGGATTTCTGGTGAGTCCATCTCGTAATATCTGTTCTCTTCAACCAGGTCCGAGATCAATTTGTGTCCGGTTGTGATGAAGGAAGGGATTGTGCTAATCGAGGTGCTGCCGGCGGTTTCCATCCTCCCCCTTAACATGGTCAGAGCGACCTGACTGGACAGGTACCAGCCACCCACGACCAGCACAAACAATAGGAGACCTGTCAGTGGCGTCAGGATATAAAGAAAACGTGCCGCAATCTTACTCTCGGCTGGAGATGGATGTAGGGCCTGTTGTGCACCCCATCGCTTGGGATACAGCCGTGCGAATCCCTCGCAGATCAAGCCTGCCAGGAGGATACTGGCGCTGAATGCAATGAACTCCACCCGCAAGTGGGTGAATCCGTACTCTATTCGGTCGACCAGGCTGCCTTCAGAGATGAGCAAGGAGTTCACCAGAAGTAGCAGAGGGGAAAGCGCGATAAAAAACAGCGATGCCAGGAAGGGGCGGCGGAGCATGTGAAAGAAAGGCGTCCTGTAACTCTGTTGCATCATCCAGCTGAAAACAGCAGCCAAAACTGCCAGTTCGAGGGGGAGGAAAGAATTATGGGTCCCCCACAGTGCAAGCAGCAGCCCCGAAATTGCTGCCAGCCCGGCGGCGGATACAGGTCCGATGAACCCTGCGGCCAAAAACCAGGGGAGAGGCGCAAATGCAGTCAGCAGAGTCCCGATAGGTTCCAGAGGCAACCAGGGGAGGGGCTGACTGGCAGAAGGTTCGAGTTCGATTGCTGGAATTAATATGCTGGTAACTGGGACCAGGACGATCAGAATCGCAAGCGCCCTGCGGTGCCATTTCTCAAGGGATTGGTTCAGATCCCACCAGTTCCTAACGAGAAAGCCGATCAACCCTAAGAGAACCAGCCACCCCGCCCAACCCAACAGGCCTTCTGGCATCTGCAACGAAGGAGGATATTTGAGTAGAATTATCAGTTCTGGCATGACGATCTGCCTCTCTGCACCCCAAATTGCTCAATGTTCAGATAAATGTGATCGTATCCTGGGTCGCCTTTGACAAATCTGAATAAGTCCCCCGCCGGGACTCCGACAGGAGCCCAGCCAGGACATACATTGCCTCATCCGCCATCTTGCGCAGATCATCTCTACCCGCCCGCTGATATTCTGGACGGTACACAAAAGGCCTGCCGAACTTCACACTCGCCCCACCTTTCTTCCACCTCCGGCTATATTTCAGCGCAGGAAAGCCCGGCGTCCCTTCGATGGCAGCCGGTACAATTGGAGAACCGGACCGACTGGCCAGGTATGCCATGCCTTCTTTTCCGCGTTGCAGTTGGGGATTGCGCGTTCCCTCGGGCGCGACCAGAACGATCTCGCCCGCTCTGAGGACTTCAAGAGCGTCCTGCACGGCTCGCCGATCGAACTCCTCACGCCTGACCGGGATGACTCCCCATATTCGGGGGAATATTCCGATCACAGGATATTTGTACACCTCGATTTTTGCCATCGGGACAATGTGTCTGGGGACCACGTGGACAAGGATGATCGGATCGACGAATGCAATGTGATTCATCAGGAGTATTGCCGATCCTTGGGCAGGGATATTCTCCAGTCCCTCGACACGATCCAGTCGGATCAGCCACGAAAATGCAATAGTACGCAGCAAGAACTTCAAGAAACGCCTTTTCAGCTCCCACTGCTTGTGGTTGTAGGTGACCTTATCAGTCCTTTTCCCTCGCAGACTCTCGCTGTGACTGGTCAGACTCATGCTCCTACACCTCTTCACTGTGGTAAATTCCGCGGTAATGGGGTGGCAGCTGGCTGGCCAGTTTCCGCATAATAGTGTCCGTTCCCCGCCTGATTGATTCTCGGCGGTCTGCAGACGCTTCCAGCATGAAAGGTGCTCCAACCGTGACCGTCACGTCTGTCCGCCTGAACCGCTTCATGTTCGGGTAAACCCGGTTGTTTTCCGTACCGGTAAAAGTCACCGGTATCAATGGTACCCCGGCCTTGAGGGCGATGTACGCCGCTCCGCCGGTCCCCTCCTCCAGGCTCCCGGTAAGACTCTCCCTTCCCTCCGGTGCGATCGCCACGTATCGCCCTTCGGAAAGCGCTTGCAGGATTACCTTCACTGCTTTCTTGTCCGCCTGGCCTCTGTGGACCCAGATCACTCCATAGGTGTTCAGAATCGAACCCAATACAGGGATCTTGATGAGTTCAATCTTTGATACCGGATCCACGGTAACCGGTGAGAATGCAAACCCCAGGATCAAATCCGCATCTCCCAGGTGATTGGAGACGATTAAACCACGCCCCGATGTGGGGATATTCTCCAAACCTTTCACTTCAGTCCGCAGCCAGATCCACACGAGAAATTTAGAAAGTAGCCGGATGAAAGATCGGAAGACCCGCCGCCGCCAGGTCATCGAGGCCAAACGGATCAGCTCCGGGCGCATTTCTACACTTTTCGGTTTCGCTGGTAAGGGAGTTCCAGTGTCAATCATTTCCTTCAAAACTTTCAGTCGGGTAGGCTGTGATTTTCTCCACGATCGTTCCGGCGTTGGTCGCATCGCCGTTGAACGAGTTCGACGAGCTGGACAAACGCTTCCTGGATGGTCAGTCCATCGGTGTCTAACAAAACAGAATCCTCAGCGGGTTTTAGGGGCGCTATGGACCGCGTCGAATCAATCCGGTCCCGTTCTTCAATTGTATGCCGGACATCGTCCAGGACGACGGAAGCATCTTTCACGCTCAACTCGGCAAACCTTCTCCGGGCTCTTTCTTCAACCGAGGCATCGAGGTACACCTTGAGCTCCGCCTCGGGTAAGATGACCGTGCCGATGTCCCTTCCGATCATGACAACCTTTCCCTGGGAGCCGATTCGTCTCTGTTGCCTGCCGAGCGCTTGCCTGACCTTCGGGTAAGTGGAGATCTGGGAAACGCTGCGATCTACTTCTGGCAGTCGGATCTTCCAAGTCACGTCTTCTCCGTCTATCAAGATGTCAGCTGTCCGCCCGTCTTCAAGGCTGGGAGGCAGTACGTCGATCGTCAATCTCTCTGCAAGTTGGCTGACAGCCTCTTCATCGGTTAGATCGATCCCCTCCTCGAGCGCGGCGTATGCCACTGCCCGGTACATCACGCCGGTATCGAAGAACAGGTATCCCAGATAGTCAGCCAGCATCTTTCCCAGCGTCGTCTTCCCCGAACCAGCAGGGCCGTCTATCGTGACAACGTTCGGATAGCACACGGATATCACCTCGCTGTCAGGGAGAATCTTCGAGGGTCGACTCACCCTCCCCTGCCGGCTGATTGGCTACGCCTCCAGGAAAAGCATCAACCCGGGCCCAAAGGATGATGTGCTTCACCTGTTCTGGAGAAGTGCGGAAAACGACCCATCGCGCCCAATCTTCTGGCAGCGCTCCTCCCCAGGCTGGTGAAACCCACCAGGCGAAATCCTGCCCACGGTAGCTGACTGCCAGACCCGGGGCGGCCTGACCTTCTGTATTAATGATTATTGTAGGATCCTCCCCAGGAACGGCCCCGGTCAAGAACTTCGTTCTCGACCAGTCGCGCAAGGCCCAACGCAGCGAAGCTTCAGAGCTGGTCACGACCACGTCCAAAGAGTTCTGCATACCGGTATTTAAAACAGAAAGCGTGTTGAGTGTTGCCAGGAGCTCGTCCGCCTGGCGGATTACAGGAGCGGGATTCCAGAGGTCCTGTTCGCCGTTCGATCGCTCAAACACGATCCCTCCTAGATTACTGAGCGTATAAACTCCCAGTGCGACGAGCAGTCCCCAGACCAGCCCGCGCCTGGCTGTCTTGTATGACCAGCCCAATCCCACGAGCAGGAAAGTTATCCCGGCGAGGAACAACATCCCCCCGATGATCATCCAGCGTAATCGGAACGATTGGGAGTCCCCCCCGAGGGTCCCCAAGCCAGCCAGGTTCAGCCAACCGAGGGCGAATAAGATAAGAATCAATGTTGCCTGGCCTGCCGCGGGAAGCTGATCGATATCATCGATCCGGATATGGCTGGCAATCTCCCAGGCTGCCAGGAGCCAGACCGGCACAAGCACCCAGATGAGGTCGCTCTCCTGCCGGGCCGGGTAAACGAGAACCATCGCCAACGCAGAGATGGCCCAGATACTTACCCACTGCATGAAGGTACTCTTCCTCCTCCAGGCGTGGACCGATGCGGCAGCTGCAAGCACGATTCCAAGCGGCTGGTAAACCAGGAGAGCTGCCAGCAAGCGCGCCGCGGGCACGGTGGGAGGATCGAACCATCCGGCGATATACACCGGGATGATGCCTGCCGCCGCTCCCAGCCCTTCGGGAACCTTAAAGAATAATGTCCCGGCAACGAGTACGGCTGCACCGCCTGAAACCAGACCGATTCCATAGCCTGAAGACGCAGTCGGCGTTTCGTTGTCGACAGAGAAAGGAATCAGGCTGCCGCGCTTCACGAGGTAAAATCCGATTCCTGAAGCCAGGAGGATGTGCGATAACCCATGCAATGCTGCCGGCCCACTCAGCGCAGCCAACGCAGCGCAGATACCTGTGTGGGCTGGACGCTTGATTAGGATAAAACCAAGCGCGAGCAATCCAAATCCCGCTGCCAGCATAGGACCACCAGCCAGCCGAGAGACTGCAACCAGTCCTGGGTCCAGCGCAAGCCCAAGGGAAAAGACAAGCGCGGCCAGCATGCCCGCTTTGGACCTGAGGATTAACGCCAAACCAAGCAGGCTGATCCCGGCGACTGCCGGCCAGAACCGGGCAAAGAGGTTATTTGCGCTGAAGATATAAAAAACAGCACCGGTCAACAAGGGATACGCCGGGCCAGCAGTGAGCGCCGCATCCTCCCCCTCTGAGATCTGCAGCGCTTCGACTGCCTGCTCAGCTTCGTATTCAGATAGGGCTGCCGAGTTAAGATTTATGGCCCGGATAAGGATCGCGAGCAGCAGCGCCAGGATAAAAATCCCCTGTTCGAGAGTAATGCGGTTGAATTTCATCGGCTGATCCGCCTGTATTATAACGTCACGGTGTGCGTTCCGTTACCGGTGATTCTATCCGTCCTCCGGAAAGGGCTAATCTATTCTGACTCCTATCGGTGCAGACGATTGCCTCCAGGGGACCTCATAGATCGTCACCTGGCCCTGGCTGAACACCGGCTCGAGGAACTGCTTGAATTTTTCCTCATTGACCGGGTAGGTATTTCGCTCCAGACCCCCCATGAACACGTATCGGATTTCATATAAATCGAGATAGATCTTGGCGGTCCCCCAATTGTTTGTTCGGTAAATCAATTCGATGTCACCTTCGCGACTGCCCATTTCTCTACTACCGCCGCGCCACTGGCTTTCATGGCCGGGCCAGCCGAGGACGGTCGGTTGTCCAGAATGCGTGGCGACGCGCGCGTACTCGGAGTATTGGGGACCAACCGCTTCCAGGACCACTCCAGGCGGAGCGCTTTTCAACCACTGAATGGCAGCCATCTCGTCAGGAGAAGCAGGCCAGAGGTAAGCCGCGCCGTCCAGGGTAAATCCCCCTGAAGGGGAGAATCCGTTCGTTTTCGTCCAGAGACCCAGCACTGGATACACCAGGACCGCCAGGAGCAGCGCTGCCAGCCCCACCCGAAATACCGCACCCGAAATCGATTTCCACTCATGGAGCAGGTAGACGGTCCCGAACGCCGCTGCAATTCCCCACAACAACCAGGCCTGGTAGTAGAACTTGAATATGGTGTTCATGCGTGTGCCGAATTGATCCCTCAGATAGAAGAATTCGGTGAAAATCACGAGCAGAACACCGACGAGGATTAACAAGGCTGAGAATAAATGGGCCTGTGACAATCCAGATTCATCCTGGCCTGGTCGAACGCTATTCGAGTGCTCATCCGCTATATTTTCTTCTTCTCGGGGATCTCTCAGGACCTGGATGGATGCCAGGATGAATCCAAGCGCAAGCCCAAACATCAAAACTAGAGTAACCCAACCAAGATTTGTAAACCGGCGACCAATTGATTCAACGATGATCTTGGAAACCGGTCCTTCACTTCCCATCGATTGAACGTACAGCTCGCCAAGGAAAGGCAAACTGGCGATGATCATACCGAAGAAGAGAGAGAGAGCAAAAAAGATGAAAATTGTACCGATCGCGAGGCGGATTCCTCGCCACAGGCTTGACTTATCAGCCTGATGGAGCCACAGGTATGCCAGATAGACGAAAAACAGGAGGAAGAAGGAACCAAACATGACCCACAGGTGCGCCCCCCGCGTCGGATAAGCCAGGTTAGGCAGGATGCCACCAGCCTGGGATGAGAACCCTATGTAAAAAGGCAGATATAGGACGACGCTGGTGACGCTCAATGCTCCAGCCAGTCCCAGGAACCATTTCAAGCCCTGGGAACGTGTCATTGGAGAGGATCTTGGTCCACTCTCAGGAAGATCGTCGGCATCTCTGATCGATGACGCCTGGGCCTGGGCCAAGGCGAGGACATAGGCGCCGCAGAACAGGAAGACATAAATCGGAAAATCCCAGGTGTTCAGGAATGCCAGCCCGCCCAGGACCACAGCTGCCAGCCAGAAGGATGGAGGGTTCAATTTCAACCGAATTCCGAACCACCGCATGGATCCTTTAGCCCCGCTCAGGAATAGGTTCATCGCCAGGGCCACCGCAAGCAGGGAGAACGGCATCGCCAATACGTGGGGGTGCAAGTCTGCCAACAGGTAGGAAAAAGCCGGGAACTCGTCGATCACCTCCCTCCAATTTCCAGCCATATCATAGTCTTGAACCACACGCGAAGCGCGCCACCACCACAGATAGCGTGTCGGCAGCCACGAAAGAGGCAGCTCGGGCGGCTGGCTGAGTTCTCTCAGGTCCAGCCACTTCCAGAAACCCGAGACAAAGTTACCGTTCGCATCGACCCTCCAGAAAATGCCCCTGGAATGGAGGATTTCCAGAAAGCCTGCCAGATTCCCGGCGAGAAGCACATAGAGCGGACCGAGCACAGCCCCGAATAATCTCCTACTTTCGCTGATCAAGGCCGGTTTCTGCCTGGAAACGACCCGCAGCAGGGAATATACCAATCCATAAGCAGCAATCGCGCTCAACCCGAAAACCAGCGAGACGCCCAGGTTGAAAGCATAACTGCCCGGCACGGCTGTGATCTTCGCGAGCATTCCCACGATGACGTATCCAAAATAATAGTATGAGATGGCATAGCCGGAGAGCCAGGGATCATGAGGAGGGAATGTCGGCGAGTTCAGGATGGCGTTGATAAACGCCAGCTCCATGGGTTTTTCAGTGCCCAGGATTTCAGGATTCGCAGATCGCACGAAAGCCCATATGGCGAAAGCGGCGAAGAATAAGCCCTCCATCACCAGGATCAACCGCCGGTTAGAAGACCACCATTCGAGTAGCTCCCCGCTTCGCTGCCTTCGGTATGCGACAAGACTCAATCCAATCAGGGCCGCCAAGGCAAACAGCAGTCCCCCGACTTCGTTTCTGAGGACTCCCAGGGAGGCAAGCAGCCAAAAGATGAAGCCCCAGAGCAGCAACCCCAACGATTTACTGATGGCGTAGCCACGATCCGCAAGTGCCGGAAACAGCTGATACGTCAGAGGAAAAGCGATGAGTCCGATCAGGGAGATGGTGAGGTACCATAGCACGAATGGCAGCATGGTTCTATCCGTTGGTCACCTGATAAATCACTGTATCGCCGTCTCGAAACACCTCGTACCAAAGGGAACCGTCATACCGTTCGAATTTTTCCAGGCCGCCGCCCGGATAGAGTGCACGCTCCAGCTGTCCAACCACAATGTATTCCACGTTGTACTTCGCCAGGATCAGCTGCGCCCGGTCGATTTCCGGCGTCAGGTAGAACTCCGCGACATCGTTGAGTCTTTCGGGGATCACGTATTCGGGAGCTCGAGCTCTCTGCTGCCTCTGGTGCCAGTTCCATCCAATCACGTTTGGCAGCCCGGTGTAGATCGTAAATCGATTCCCCCAATGATACTCGACCATGTTCCCTTCGATGATCACCGGAGAACCGGAAACGTTCTCCTGGAACCAGCGGATGGCGCGGTGGTCCTGGCTGAGGTCCATCCTGACCCCGAGATCGTCGTAAAAAGCGTATTGCATGTAATCCATCCCGTCCAGGGTGTGCGGCGCTTCCAGGGACATTCTGTCTTTGACTTTTGCCAGCCCTCCCAGGAGGGGGTACAGCCCGGTCGAAAAGACCAAAATAATGACTGCGACCTGCCAGGCAGTGCGCCAGGATGGCAGCCAACGGGGGGAATCAACCAAAAGCCAGCCGAGCGAAGCAGCCGCGCCGATCGAGAACATAGTCCAGGCTTGCAGGTAAAACTTGAATACCGTGTTCATCCTGCCGATATCCCCGACCAGCACGATCACCTCGACCATCAAGGTCAGCAGCAGCCCTAAGGTGACCAGGACCAGGACGACCCGCTTCTCGATCGGTAAAGCCGGCCTGAACAGCAACACCATACCCCAAATAGCGATGGGGAGAACAAACCACGCAATGGCGACCTTAAGGATCTCTAGAATGAGGATGACCAGGAGGATGAGCACCCCGCACCCGGTGATTAGCCCTTTGTAAGGTTCCAGTTTCCTTAATGCGGATAGCGGGGTTGCGGCCATCCATTCTCGGGTCTCCCATACCATCCAGCACAGGATCAGAAACAAGAACGCACCCCAGTGTGTCAGGTAAGACCAGAATGGGGTATGGGTCCCTTTCCAGATCGCGAGGTCGGTATATCCCTGGACGTACCACATTGAATAGGGGCGAAATAGGATGAATGATACGGCAGCCAGGGAGAATGCTCCTGCCAGCGCAAAGAGAGTTCGCTTCTTGTCTCGCGAGATCTTGGCGTCTTCTTTCGCCGGCGTGGGTTCGTAGTGCTTCCAGATGGCGTAAGCCGTCGCCAGCATCCCCAGGCCCAGGAAAGTCGGGTAATCCCAGGTATTCGTCGGCCAGAGAGCGCCGATCGCCAGGCCCCCCAACAAAATGCTCAGGCAGATCTGAAGGAACGACCGCCGGTTTCCCTCACCATTATCAGGCTTCCAGGCTTCGCTGTATACGACCGAGAGCGCCCAGGCAAGGGCCAGGAGCGTCAAGGGTAAGGCAAAGAGGTGGGCATGTGGGTCCCCGTACAGCACTGTGAAGAACGGGAACTCTGTGATCGGTTCGACGTCGTTCGGCGCCGGGATCGCCCGGCTGGGGAGCCAGTACCAGTCCCGGATCGAATAAGGCAGGGACGCCCCCGTGAGAGTCATCAAGATCCCTTCTGTAGACCATAACAGCCGGGTGAAGATGTTTGCGCCTTCGATGATGCCGTCCGGCGCAGCCAGGCGCTGGTAGCCCTGGAAGACCAGACGCAGAGTGCCGAGGTTGCCGAGGACCGCCATGCCGAGTGCGGCAGCAAATCCAACCCGGAACTGATTCGAGGACAGCAGCGATTTTATCGGCGCCAATATCTGACTGCGAGCAGCGACGATGTTCCACCCAATCGAGAAAGCCCCCATGGCGATCATGGCGAAAATTGTTGGGATAATCAGGTTGTAAGCCACCGAAGGGGCGATCCCCAACCATTTAACGACCACGCCAACAAATACGAACCCATAATAGTAATAATTGATGTATCCCCCTACGAACCAGGGATCGTACGGCGGGAAGGTCGTGCTCTTGAGGACCGCATTGAAATACGAGAAATCCATCGGCTTCTCCCCGCCCATCCATGGATGCCACAGGTCAGGGTTTCCCAGGCGGATCAGTAGATCGGCGGTAAAGAATGCGAGGAACAAACCTTCAGCGAGAATGAAGTACTTCCGTTTTTCCCGCCAGTCAGACCGGAGCCCGGATCTTTGTTGGTGCGCCAGAAGCGCGCCCACGATGGCGACGACTGCGATTCCTGTGGTGATCGTGATCTTATTGAACGGGATCCCGAAGGATCCGGCCAGCCAGACCAGATATGAAAGGATGAGAAGACCGGCGACACGAGCCAGGGGATAAGCCCGGTCCGATAGACCTGGCAGCGTGAACCGTAAAAGGGGATAGGCGCAGATCCCAAGGAGCGCTATCACCAGGTACCAGGCAACGACCCCCAGGATTTGTGAGCGGTTCAGGATGCTTTCCTGGTTGAATAACTCAGACCAAGTACCCCCGGAGAATTGGTTCTTTAGCACAGATTCCGGCAGCATCATATCCCTGGGCAGCGAACCAGCCCTCCGGGGAGTGACATGGACCACCTTTGTCAGATCGACGCTTCCCAGGATCGATCGCACCCGTTCCGGGTCGTAATCAGGACTCTTCTTGAAAATGAAGACCTTGGGGTGATCATAAACTGTGAAAGCTTCCTCAGCATATTGATCGTTGAGTTCGAACTCACCCAGGCTCGGCCCCGAATCGAAGACCTTAATCAGCTCAAACCCCAATTCACCTTCGAATGTCCCAGGCTGCGCGACGATGTAGCACCATTCGATAGAGCGATCCGGTGGACAGCCGATCAGGCTCCGGTAATACTGGATGTTCATCGGGAAGCGCTCCGGCAGGCGCGGCAGGGTCCCCCACTGGCGGTTCGAGCTGATCAGGATGTACTCTGTCCTGTCAAGGATGTCGTAGAAGCGGGATAACTTGTTCGGGTTATCGTCTTCATACATATCGAAGTTCAGCCCGGGGATATAAATCCCGCCGAATCCATCGAAATTGTCGATGGGCACTGGCAGTCCATCATCCCAGGCGCCCTCGTTCGCAACGGCTGCGCCGCGCAACGTAACCATCCCTTTCGGTCCGGAAAGCTCAATGGAAAGGTAATAAGTACGCCCGGCTTCAACCGGCACCGGTTTGTTCAAGGTGAGGATCTCTCCCATGATGCTGTTGCTGGTGTGAAATTCACCCTGCAGCTCCGCAAAAGACAGCTCATCCGCTCCGTCTGGGCGGTCGGAGATCGCGAATTTCAATGTCTTGGTCCCTTGATCAGGCGGCTGCTGGACATTCAGAGTGACTCCATCCAGTGAGCCGCTTTGCGATGCGACGAAGGAGGTCGAATAAGGAGAGAATGAATCGATCAGGGCGCGGGTCAGCGGAAGACTCTGTGAACCAGTCGGGTTTCCCTGGATATTAAAGTCCAGGGATCCGGTCAGGGCAACTGGCCCCTGGCCTGCCGGCACCTCGAACTGGATGAAATAGTCCTCTCCCTGGAGGATCGGGATGGGCGTCTCGAAGGAACCGGTGTAATTTTCCAGGGATCCGGAATCGTCTGGATAATAATCGATCTCTAAAGATATCCGAGACAACTGTCCGGATTGCCCTGGGTTGTCGGACACCGTGATCCTCAGGTCTTTTACTCCTGTGTTCGTTGCGGGATTGATGACCTGACCGAGCTGGAGCTCGCTGAGAACCCCGGACCTGAGGGGAACGAATGAGGTGAGGTACGGAATCTCAGGCTGGACTGTGTGGTTATAGTAAAAGGGGACGGGCTGGTTGAAAGGGCCATTCTCTGTGTGGATCACTAGGTTCACAGGTCCTGGGATATTCTGGTATATCCAGCGGGAAGCTTCTATCCTGGTGATGGATCTAATGTAGATGTTGGAAAAAGCATATGCATAGGCCCCCGTGCTGGCGAGGATCCCGACCGCGATCAGGATGGCAGAGGCCCACTTGAGCCTGCTCATGGCTGGGAATGGCAGTCCTGCCGGGCTTCTCCCCCAGGTGACAAGGCGCAGGATCCCCCAGGCCGCGAAGATCGCCAGGGTCGGGTAGATCAGCAGCTGATACCGCATCGAGGGGTTGAACACCAGGGACTGCCAGGTGAAATACAGCCCGGTCCAGGCCCACAACAGGATATGCGCCCGCCATTCTCCCCTCAGGATGCGCCAACCCGCCCATATAAATCCTGCCCAGGCAGCCAACCCCATCGGCAGTCCCATCCCCCACAGGACCATGTTCTGCCAGGCGAACCAAACCGGGCGGCGAGTCCATTGTAAGGCCGGTGGAAAATCTACGTCTCCAGAGGCCTGGTGGCGGAGTTCGTTCAGGTTGGCCAGCCAGGCTTCGTTCGGCTTCAACCCGAAGAAGCCAGGACCACTAAACGCATACGGTTGGAAGATGCGGAAGATCAGTAGGCTGACGACCCCAGCTACGACCAGATGTCCCAGAATCTCCCATAATCTCTCCTGGAGCTCGTTGGATCCCGACCTGTTATAGCGGATTAAAAACCCAGCAGGCAGCAACAACGCCAGTGGAGCAGCGTTCACCTTGGAAGCGACCGCCATTCCCAGGGCGACCCCGAAACCGATGCTCAACAGGAGAATCGGATTCGAAACGATCCCGGTCCAGAAGCTGGAAAGAGTGGCCTGAGGGCTTTCGGTTGCCGGATTGGAAGTGATCCCCAAAAGGGGTGAATAACTTCCTTCATTCCTTCGCGCCGCTTCCCGGGTGTCTGGATCGTATGCCACGCGGACCGCAAAATAGACCGTTAAGGTGGCGAAGAAAGTGGAAAAGGAATCCATGGTGAAGAAATGCGCGTGCTGGATCTGGAGCACGGCAAAGGCGGAAAGCGCGGCTGCGATCAATCCAATCCGCCGGTCGTAGACGCGCCAGCCCACCAGGTAAACGAACAGCACCGTCAGCAGGTCCGCCGTCGCAGATAAAGCCCGCCCGACGTTCGTCATTTCATTCCAGCCGGTGTGTCCGTACACCCACTCGACGGTGTAGCGCGCCAGGAACATCGGCAGAGTGCCGTAAACGTAGAAACCGTGCCCGCGGTTGTGGGGATTCAGGCTCGAATTGGCCGTGTCCCAATACTCAGCCAGGCTGTTAACCGGGGAAATATCTACTCCCACCCAAACGAGGAATCGTTCATCCGGGTGCAAATATTTGTATTCCCCCCAAAAGAGACCACGGAAACGCAGGAAAGCACCCGCCAGGAGGATGAGGAGGAGCAGGAAGTTAAACAGGAGGCCGGCTCTGGATCTTTTTTGAGCGGTGCTGATCGATTCAGACATTAAGAGGCGCTCGAATACCCTTAATCACTCCCGGTGGATTCGGGAAAGACGAAATAAAGGTAAAAATCTTTGTTTTCGACCTGAGAATCGAACAGCCTCAGGTATCCATCTGGATATAGCAGCTGCAGGTCATTGAGCGAAGCAGTGTCGTCGAACTTGATGACGAATAATTTCGGAGCGGGCGATTCAAGTGTGGAGGGGAAGTTCTCCGGCCAAAGCGCGAAATCCCGCGTCGGGAAACCAGCGTTAATGCCGACCAATCTCGTGTCGACCCAATGCGGATAAGCGACGACGTAGGCGTTATCAGCACTACCGGCAAGCTCCGCGAAATCTCGAATGACCTGTCCGATCTCCGTCGTATTCCAGGAGGACAGGGTGTAGCTGCGCTGGTACTGCCGGAAGACCAGGTCGTAATTCTGGAAGGCAGACCAGAGGAACAAGAAGATCCCCGCCGCCCAGGCCAGACGATTCCCAGCGAGCGAGCTCAACCGGTCCTGTACCCCGCGCAAGATGCCATCAAGAGTCAATCCAATAATGACGAAAACCGGGACCATCGCTCCAGCGGTCCGGTTGAGAGCCGGATTCTCGGATGGGAAAGCCAGGGATAATATCGAGGGAAGCATGAGCAACGGAATCGTGAGAATCAGGAACAGGTCGACCCATCTCCTGCGGAGGAGGTAACGCAGGAGGATCGCTGCTGTTCCCAAATAGAAAAGCGCTGCCGAGACGACGTCCAGGGCAGGCCGATTCGGAATCGAAACGGGCCAGATCTCCCCATTGTTCCAGGCAAACATGGTCAACGCCCGGATCAGGTTTTGCAGGAAGATCAGAACCACAGGTCCAGGCAGTGGACGTTCCACTTCTCCCAGGCGGGTGAACGCCCGGTAGTTGAACAGCTCGGGATTTTCAATCCAGAAGCGGAGCAGGGGGAGGAAGACGATCAGGGCGACTAATGACAAAAGCCCCAGGTAGAGGATCGCCCGCCTGCGGGCCTGGTGGGATTCAGAGTGCAGCAGGTAGAGCCCGACCGCTAGGAGCACGACGAACGGCATGATCCTGAAGGGGGTATATCCGTGCAGGCCCAATCCCAGGGACAGACCTGCCAGGATGAAGTCGTTTCGGCTCCCCCGCCGGAGTCCGCGGATTAAGAAGTACAGGGTTGGAGCGACGAATAACGGATAAAACGTGAACCGGAGGGCGATGCGGGTGATTACATTCGGCCAGTACGCTATTCCCGCAAAAGCAGCAGCCAGCATGCCCGCGCGGGGATTTCCCAGCTCCTTGCCTAACAGGTAGATAAACGGAAGAGTCGCCAGCCCCGCCAGTGTGGTTCCGATCTTCATGCTGGTGAATGAGATTCCCGTGCCGAAGATTTTTATCACCGCGGCCGTGAGGTACATCTGGAATCCTTCACGCCCGGTATTGCGCGGGAAAAATATCAGAGTGTGACCTTGAAGCACATCCCAGATATCCAGCAACTTCTCGGCATGGTCGCCAACCATCTCTGGGGGTACCTCGCTGAGCCTGAAGACCCGGAAGAACACCACCACGGCCCCGACCGCGAAGAGGACCACCGACCAGCGGGAGATATTGAAACTCCATTGATTGTTCGCGAACCAATCCCGTATGCTTTGGACCAACGACCGTGTGACCGGTAGCGACTTCCTGAAAGCCAGGCACAGGAAAAGGACCGCTGCCCCCCACAGGAGTACGTTGAGATCGGTGAATCGGTTGCCGCCCAGCGTCAGGAAGCCGAGCACGGCTGCGACTGCCCCGACCCAGAGGAATCCCCGATTGACGGAGAGGTCATCCGCCTCCCCGACAGATTCAGTGAGATCGGGGAGGTTCCACTCGCCGCGCAGGATCGACCAGATGCCCCATGCCGCCGCGATGATATATAACGTCAGGCCTGTGCCCCAACTCCGGTCTGGCCCGGGTTCGAGGGAGAGCTGCGCGACCAGGGCGACCAGGACGGCGATCGTTCCCCTCCAGGGAAACACTCCGAGGCTGGGTTTCTCTCTCGGAATCGGGATCGCCTCGAGATTCTCGCCATCAATCACGGATGCCTGTTCAACCTGGGCTGCCAGTTCCTCGGCAGCCTTACCGACGAATATGCCAGTGTCCGTATGGACCGGTGGGATGGGCGGCGGCGCCCCTCGCCAGGGGGTCAACAGCGCTTTGACAAAATCCAATACCGTCGGCTCGTCTGTCATGCTTTGTCCGCCAATACGATCAGGCTTTCACCCATGCGAAGTGGAATGATACTCCAACCCAAAATGGCTTGCAAGCCTCCCGGCGCGCCACAGACCAGCTTCTGGAATTGCCTGGGTAGCCAGGGAACGTATGGAGCATCCCACAACCCATCGGAGAAAACTCGTTTCGGCTGCAAATTATTTCGAGCCAGCAGCCCCAACCATTCCGCGGGCGTCTTTAAACTGATGTGCGTGGGGTCTTTGAATCCGATCCATTGCTCTTTCTTGATCCGGCGGGCTGGGGAATCCAGATTGGGGGTCACGAGCAGGAATAACCCCCCGAGGCTGAGCACCCTGGCGATCTCGGCGATCGCTGTTCCCGGTTCAGGGACGTGCTCCAGGACGTGTTTGGCGATGACGATCTGAAAGCACCGGTCGGGAAATACGCTTAGATCTTCTGCCGAGAGGAGAAGGAAATTGCCGTGTGGTACATTGGCCATTGCCTGGCGGAGGGCGGACAGATTCACATCCGTCCCGTACACCTCATACCTTCCTGTCAACCAGCCCAACAAATGCCCCAAACCACACCCGACTTCCAGCACTCGCCCACTCTTGGGTCCGAACCGCCGGGATAACAGGGCGTAGTAGCGGTTGGACCACCAATACTGGCTGAATCGTCTAAAGGATACCTGCGCGTAAGGACCGATCTTAAAGTAGTTCTCGTCGAATCTGGAGACTGGGCTGGCTGTCGGTTTTTCCATTTCCGTGATTTTAACCTGGGAAGCTGGAAAGTATTGGCGAGGAGAATGAATGCTAATCTTCGATTAACCGCCTGAATACCGCTTCGTATTCGGCGGCGATCGCATCGGGAGAAAAGCGCTTTTTGATCTCCACCGGGTCCTTAACGAACCCGTTCGGCCTGTCAAGCACTTCGTTCAGGGCGGCTGCCAGCGCGCGCACATCCCGCGGTGGGACGATCACCCCCATCCCGGTTGATTTCACCGCCTGTCTGACTCCGGGCAGATCGCTGGCGATGACCGGCGTTCCGCAGGACATCGACTCGATCTGGACCATCCCAAAGGACTCGGTGCTGTTGATGCTCGGCAGCACCGTCACGTCCGCGACGTGGAAGAAGACAGCCCACTCGTCCGGAGGCAGGATTCCCAGGAAGATCCAATGCCGGCCTAATTCCTCGATGAGGGGAGCGAGCTTCTGCGCGTATGTTTCTTCCCCAAGCACGCCCTTGTGCTGCCCGGCGAACAGGATGCGCGCCTTCGGGTGCCGGTCTAGCACCCACGGGAGAGCCTGGACCAGGTACTCGACCCCTTTCTCCGTCGCGAGGCGGGCAGCAATCCCGATCACCCGCTCCTCCGGAGTCAGTCCATATTTCTCTCTGAATTTCGTGATATCCTCCGGGCTGATTTCCTCGAGTTCTATCGGGGGAGGGATGGCCCGGATCTTCGCAAGATAATGTCTGAGAAATGGGGACGCCTGGGCGTAATCTTCCGTGTTCGTGATGATCGCATCCGCCAGCCGGGCGGAGATGTGGTTCGTCACATGGGACACCTGGTTCGCCAGGTAATGTACGAACCCTCTCGGCATCTGGAGATCGCAATGATAGGTCAGCACGAACGGTTTTCGGTGGAGCCGGCTGAGTGCGGCGATGACAACGGCATCCGGCTGAGGCACGTGGGCGTTCACCACATCGGCCTGCTGGATGAGCCTCCAGGCCCAGAGCGGTAAGGTCGGCATGAGGACTCCCTTGCTGATGTGGAGCAGTACCCACGGGCGGTAAATTATCACGCCGTCAAGCTTTTCTCGAACCGGGAGGTCCTGCCGGTACCGCGAAGTCAGGATCGAGACTTCGTGCCCTCTCCTGGCGAGCGCCCGCGCCAGCCTCTCCGTGTAGATCGTCAACCCGGAGTAATGCGGTCGGTAATACATCAGGGAGATGAGAATTCTCATGCTATGGATCCCTAGGCAGGCGCACCGCCCTCAATCTCCTGTATACACCAGTCAGTGTCTGTCCATCTCGGAACAAAGCGATGCCGCCGATCAACCCCGTTGATGTGATGTGGATCAGGTGAGCGAGGATTGCTATCGCCAGGGCTTGAGCAGTAGAAACGCCTAACACGGTCAGCGCGCCGACCATGGCTGCCTCGTAAACCCCCAGGCTGGCCGGGGCGGATGGGACCGCGATCCCCAGGGATACGACCCCCAGGGCAAAACCCGTCCACCAGAACGGCGCTGGTGCTCCAAAACTGAGAATCAGCAGGTGAATCTCGATCGCGCCGAAGAACCAGCTCAGCAGGATAAAACCCAGGCTCAGGACGAACCTGTCCACCCGGGTCAGCACCTCCAGCCCGGCGAGGAGCGAATCCAGCCAGGGGAGGACCCGCCTCTGATAGAACTGGTTAGTCACTCCCATTCGCCTCAATCGGGATTGGATTCGCTCCCGGGATCGTGCGAGCTGAAACATCAGGATTATCCCCAAGCCAGCAGCCCCTGCGATACCGCAAGCTATCGCCTGGCTGGATCCCACGTTCAAGACCAGCGGCAGGGTGGCGAGCAGCAGAAGCGCCGCGATCGCCAGGTCATAAGCTCGTTCGATCACGATGGTCGAGAGCACGAAGAAAGCGCTCAAACCGGACTTCTGGCTCAACAGGAGCACTCGCCCCAGCTCTCCCAACCGCAGGGGAAAAAGGTTGTTGATCAGATAACCTTCGTTCAATTTGAAGAAAGCTTGGGAAAGCGATGCCCGGTTCAGGAGCAAGGTTCTCCATGTCAGGCTGCGAAAAAAAACTCCTGCCAGGTAGCAAAAGATCGCGGGGACCAGCCACGTGATCTCGACCGCAGCGAGAGCCCCGCCAACTTCGCTCCAGTCAGCCAGCCGGACCAGGAGGAAGATCGCAGCCAGGCTGAGCGCCAGGCCGGGAAGCCAGCGCCCCACCTCGCCTGCTTTCGCCCGAAGTGCGGTTGTCAATTCTCCTCCAACCGAAGGACAGCAAGAAATGCTTCCTGGGGGATCTCTACGCTTCCGACCAGCTTCATCCTTTTTTTTCCCCGTTTTTGCTTCTCGAGCAGCTTCTTCTTCCGTGTTACATCTCCCCCGTAGCATTTGGCGAGCACATCCTTGCGCAGGGCTTTTACATTTGCCCGTGAGATCACTCTCCCCGCGGCGTAAGCCTGGATCGGCACGACGAACAACTGGCGAGGGATCAGATCCTTCAATTTCGATATCACCGCCTGCCCTTTGTGATAGGCGTCCTGCCTGTGGACGATAGTCGCCAGGGCATCGACCGGCTCATTATTGACCAGGATTTCGAGTCTGACCAGGTCTTCTGGCCGGTACTCCAGGAACTGATAGTCCATGGACGCGTATCCCCGCGTCCTGGACTTGAGCTGGTCGAAGAAATCGACCAGGATTTCAGCGAGTGGTATTTCATAAACCAATTGCACGCGGTTTGAGGTCGGGTATTCCTGTGCGATGAAAATTCCGCGCCGCTTTCGCACCAGGTCCATCACGGCGCCGTAGAATTCGGTCGGCGTGAAGATCTCCAGCCGCATCCAGGGTTCCCGGATCTCTGCGATTGCGTCTTCTTCCGGGAGATCCGCTGGAGAATCGATCCGCACGACCGAGCCATCTCGCAGCAACACTTCGTATTCGACGGAAGGAGAGGTGACGATGATATCCAGGTTGTATTCCCTCTCCAGCCGCTCCTGAATAATCTCCATGTGAAACATGCCCAGGAACCCGCAGCGAAATCCGAAGTTTAACGCCTGGGAAGTCTCTGGCTGGAACACGAGTGAGGCGTCGTTCAGCTGCAGCTTTTCCAGCGCGTCTTTCAAGTCCGCGTAATCTTCACCCTCGACCGGATATATCCCGGCGAAGACCATCGGCTTTACTTTCTGATAACCGGGGAGTAGCTCCTTCGCCGGTCTGGCAGCATAAGTCAAGGTGTCCCCGACCCGGCACTCGCGGACCGTTTTCAGACCGGTTGCGACGTATCCGACTTCGCCGGCAGAAAGCCGCTTCACCGGCTTGAAATGCGGACTGAAGATGCCGACTTCGATGGGTTTGAATTCCACCCCGCTCGCCATACCGCGCAGATTATCTCCCGGAGCGATAGACCCGTCGACCAACCGGATGTAGGCAATGACACCTTTGAATGGATCATAGTGCGAATCGAAGATCAACGCCCGCAGCGGGGACGCGTCATCCCCTTTCGGTGGTGGGATCGTGCGGATGATCGCCTCCAGGACTTCATCTACATTCTCCCCGCTTTTAGCAGAGATTCGCAGGATCTGGTCGTCTGAAAGGCCAAGCAGATTGCGGAGCTCTTCAGCCACTTCGTCCGGGCGCGCAGCCGGCAGGTCGATCTTGTTGATGACGGGGATGATCTCCAGGTCCGAATCCAGCGCCAGGTACAGGTTCGCCAGAGTCTGGGCCTCTACTCCCTGACTAGCGTCGACCACCAGGATCGCCCCTTCGCAGGCAGCCAGAGCTCGCGATACTTCATAACCGAAATCCACGTGCCCCGGCGTATCGATCAGGTTCAATTCGTACTCCTGCCCGTCCCGCGCAGTGTAGTACATCCGCACAGCGGAAGACTTGATCGTGACGCCCTTTTCACGCTCCAGGTCCATGCTGTCCAGCACCTGTTCGGTCATCTCCCGTTCCGGGATCGTCCCGGTCAACTGCAGCATGCGGTCAGCCAGGGTCGACTTCCCATGATCGATGTGGGCGATGATGCAAAAGTTTCTGATTCTTTCCATCATAACCGGGCTGAAGTATACACGATTTTACCCCCTGGCCGCCCCTCGCCAGCAGCGCCGCAGCATAAAGTAGAAGGTCTAGGTTGTTGCCCGCCGAATGATTCAGTCGGAAAGGTTCCTGCCCCGCATGTGGCGGTTATCCTGCGGATATCGCCCTCTCGATCAGATCCGGCAGGTCTTCCCTCCCGTGCCCGGGATAGACTAGGTAGATAAGAAACTCTACGTTTCCCTTTGGACCCAGGAGGGGAGACCGGATCAGACCCAAGACTCCAAATCCCTCCATCAGGCTGCGTTCCAGCACTTCCGACAAAACCCGCCGGTGGATTTCAACGTCGCGAATCACCCCTTCACCCCGATCGACCTCGATTTTTCCAGCCTCAAATTGCGGTTTCACGAGCAGGATCGCCGAGCCACCTCTGCTGCCAAACCATCTCTTGATCACCGCAAGCAGAATCTTCACCGAGATAAAGGACGTGTCGACCGTGATCAAGTCGGGCTCTTCTGGCAGGCGGTCCAGATGCCGGGCGTTGGTGCCCTCCAGGACGATCACCCTGGGATCCTGTCGCAGTTTCCAATGCAGGATGCCCTTGCCGACGTCGATCGCGTAGACCTTCCGCGCGCCATTCTGGAGCAGGCAGTCCGTGAAACCCCCGGTTGAGGCGCCCAGATCTGCGCACACCATCCCCGCAACCTTTGGATGAAACACGTCGAGAGCCGCCTGGAGCTTCTCGCCACCTCTTGAGACGAAGCGCGGCCCTTCCAGGAGTTCGATGGCTGCCTCTGAATGGTGCTGACTGGAAGGCTTTAACGCTACCTGGCCTTCGACCAGGACACGCCCGGCCATGATCAACCGCTGCGCCTGCGCCCGGCTTTCAGCCAGCCCTCTTTCGACCAGCATGATGTCGATCCGTTGTTTTTTCACTTTATTTCGCGTTTTCTTTCCTGGCAGCCAGGGCGAGGAAAACGTCCTCCAAAGTCGGTTCGACCGCCTCTACCCTGGCGTTACTGATTCCAGCCTCCTCCAGGTGCCGTAAGAGCAGATCCGCCTGAACATCCCCTGATGTGATCGCGCGCAGGTGATCTCCTGCCAGCCCGGCCCGCAGGACGTGGCTGCAGGTCCCCAACACGTCCAGGGCAGACAGCAGAGGAGCGACATCTCTCGGTGACTCGGCGACTCCCTCTACCTGGCGGTTTATCACTCCCAGGCTACCTTTCTCTGATCCGTCCACGAACACATCCCAGGCAACCCCAGATAAGGTGTGCGCTTTCAGTGCAGACGGGGTGTCCATTGCCAGGAGTTTACCATCTTGCATGATCCCTACCCTGCCGCAGTATTCAGCCTCGTCCATGTAGTGGGTCGTGACCATGGCTGTCGCGCCGCCATCCACCAGATTGTAGATCAAATCCCAGAACTCCCGCCGCGCTATAGGGTCGACCCCGCTGGTTGGCTCGTCCAGGAAAAGCAGCTGCGGCCGGTGGACGATTGCAGCGCCGATCGCCAACCGCTGTCGCCAGCCGGTCGAGAGATCGCTCACTCGCTCACCCTGCAGGCGGAGGAGACCCACCTGGTCGAGCACCTCCTCGATGCGCTTTTTAGATCTCTCGCCGTAGACTCCTGCGTAGAACGCCAGGTTCTCCCCGACCGTCAGATCGTGATACAGAGCGAATCTTTGGGACATGTAGCCGGAACGAGCGCGGACCTGCTCCGCCTGTCGCACTACATTGTAGCCCAACACGACCGCCTCTCCCTCACTCGGGATCAGCAGGCCGAGCAGCATCCGGATCGTCGTCGTCTTCCCAGAGCCGTTCGGTCCCAGATAGCCCACGACCTCCCCTGGATGCACCGTGAAAGACACGTGGTCCACGGCAGTGAATTCCCCGAAACGCCGTGTCAACCTTCTCGCAATGATGACTTCTTCATCCATCCATCATCTCGTTTCACATTTACGAGCCTCGTGCCCGCCAATCCGAGCCTCCTACCAACTCGGTCTATTTACAACCAAATCGCGTACATCTATTTCTCCACCAGCGAGATGAAGACGTCTTCGAAGAGCGGGGTGATCGGTCGTAGGTCGGCGATCTCCGCGCCTTGCCTGGCCGCCTCTCCACGAATACGGGCTTCAACTTCTTCCCTCCTCTTCGGCGAGATATGCAGGTGGATCCGGTCGCCGAACATTTGGGCGTCCTCGATGCCTTCCATCGTCGTTGCGATCTTTCGCAGAGCCGCCAATGGAGATCCGCGCAGTTCGAGGATCGACCCTGCCAGGCGGCCGCGCAGATCGGCAGACCGCCCCTCGACTAGCAGCTTGCCGTTGCGCATGAAGCCCACCCGGGTGCAGCGTGATGCTTCATCCATGTAAGGTGTACTGACCAGGACAGCCACTCCGCTGCCTTCCTGATCTATTACTCCCACCAGCCTGAGGATCAGCTGCCAGAAGTCCTGCCGCGTCACAGGGTCGACGCCTGTCGTCGGTTCGTCGAGCAGCAGCACCCTGGGGCGATGGACCAGCGCAGCCGCAAGGCCAAGCTTCTGCTTCATCCCCCCGGAGAGGTGGCCCGCCAGCCGGGTTGTGAATTTATCCAGGCCGACGAATTCCAGGATCTCCTTGCACCGCGGCCCCCAGCTCCGCCACGGCAGGCCGCGCGCCTCCGCCAGGAAGCGCAAATTTTCCATTACCGTCAGGTCTTCATACAAAGAGAAGCGCTGCGGCAAGTAACCGATCTGGGCGCGGGCGAGTTCTGCCTGACGGGTCAGGTCAAAGCCGCAGATGTGAATGCTGGCGCCGTTCTCTCCACCGCCATGGTCAGGCTCCAGCACACCGCACAGGAGCCTCAAGGTCGTGGTCTTCCCGGCGCCGTCCGGTCCCACCACACCGTAGATCTCCCCCTCCGCGATGGCCAGGCTCAGCCCATCAACCGCCTTCGTCCCCCCAAACGACTTGACCAAATTCTTCGCCTCGATCAAGACACCCACCTCAACCTCCCAACGTTCCAACGCATTAATCAAACGTCACGTCCGCAGGCATTCCCGGCTTCAACTTGCCCTCCGGGTCCGCCACCGCCAGCTCGACCGCGAACACCGTCGTGCGTCGTCCTTCGACGGTCTGCACGTTGCGCGGAGTGAACTCCGCCCTGTCGGCTATGCGCAGAACCTTAGCTTCGAACTTTTCCCCTGGAAATGAATCCACCTCCACCACGGCCCGCTCCCCGATTTCAATTTCACCGTACCGGTCCTCTGGAATGTATACGGTGATCGTCAGCTCACCCGTCTTCAGAAGAGTCAGCAGCGGTGCCCCCGCGATCAGTACCTCCCCCGACTCTGCAGAGCGGACCAGGATGACCCCGTCTACCGGTGCGGCGATCTCTGTTTTCTCGATCTGCACCTCGACGGCCTGGAGGGCCTCCTGTGCCTGGTCGACCTGGGCTTGGGCCGCAGCCAGTTCCTCCGCAGGGGTCCCCGCCCTGGCTGCCGCCAGCCTGGATTCGGCAACTTTCACGCGTGCCTCCGCCAGCGCCAGCGCGTCCGGATCGACTCCTCTATCCAGGCTTTCATACTGCCTTCTTGCATCCGCCAGTTTTGCTTCCGCCAGGGAGACATCTGCCTCTGCCAGAGCCACGATGTAGCGATTCGATTCACCGACCAGGTTGTTGTACCTGTAGACCATCGAATCATACGCCTGCTGGGCGGCTGCCAGATTCGCCAGGAATATCGCCCGCCTCAGGTTATCCTTGTCCTTCTTCTCATAGGGAGTAAAGTCCTCCTGGGCTTTTTCGAGCCGGTCCTGAGCCATGACGACCGCCGCCCACGCCGCATCGACGTCAGCTGGATCCGCCTCACCCCGCACCGCATCCAGGTGCTGGCGGGCATCGTCGAGGGCTTTTTCGGTGGCGGCGATTGTCTGCAGAAGCTGGGCTTCAGTCAGCTCGCTGCTTTCCTGGAGATCCTTCAACGCCTTCTGGGCGTCAATCAGCTCGAGCTCCGCAGCTGCGGTGGCGAGCTGCCGCTGTTCTTCGGTCAACCCACGGGAGACCAAGGCGTAATTCGCCTGAGCAGCCTCGAGAGATGCCTCTGCCTGCTCGAACTGCGCCTGGAGCAGAACCTCGTCGAAGCGCACAAGCAATTGCCCCGCACGGACGAATTCTCCTTCCTTGACAAGGACCTCAAGGACGCGGCCCCCCACCTCGGAAGCGATCTCGATCTGAGTACCTTCGATCGTCCCGGAGGCAGTCAGGACGCCGGTTTCCGCCTGGACCCTGTTTTGGCTGAAATACCAGGCGGCCCCGCCGATGATGGCGATTAATAGAATTATTGGAGCGATCTTTCCCGGGTTTGGATGCATCATAGACGCCTCTCAATTATCAATCAAGTCTCTTACGGAACCTTAACACCGCCGCAGTCATGATGACGGTCCCGAAAATCGAAAGCGCCAGGATTTCACCGGCCAGCGTTTCTGCGCCGACGCCTTTCAGCAGGAGCGATCGAATGATCACCAGGTAATAGCGGAGCGGTATCAGGTAAGATAACCCCTGAAGCACCCTAGGCATCGCCTCGATAGGAAAGAAGAAGCCCGAAAGAAAAATACCTGGGAGCAGTGTCATAAAAACCGTGAGCGTAGCCTCCTGCTGGGTCCTTGCAATCGTAGAAACCAGCAAGCCGATACCGAGGCTGGTGACCAGGAACAGCCCGGAGAGCAGCATGAGCAGCCCCAGGTCGCCGCGGATCGGGAGTTTGAACCAGAGCGCTCCGATCAGCAGGACCTCCGCGGTGTTGAAAAAGGCCAGGATCACATACGGAAGCAGCTTCCCAACCACCAGCTCCCAGGCGCGAATGGGAGTGACAATCAGCTGTTCGATCGTGCCGCGCTCCCGTTCCCGGACAATAGCGGTCGCCGTCAGGATCGATGTGATCGCATAGAGGATCATCCCGATCACACCCGGGATCATGAAGTACGCGCTGACCATGTCCGGGTTGTACCAGACCTGCGTGCGGACGTCGATGGGCATCCGAATGGCGATTGGTAAGCCGTTTCTTGCCAGGGTCTCGGCAAGGATCCGGGTGGCGTGATGCTGGCCGATCGACTGTGCAGCGGAGAGCGCAGTCGATGCGACGGTCGGGTCGCTGCCGTCCAGGGCGACCGCAACTTCCGCGTCGCCTCCATTCAGCAGGCGAGCGCTGTAGTCCGGCGGGATCACCAGCCCGACACGAGCCCGGCCGCTGTCGATCAGCTCCCTGAGCTCATCTTCAGAACCGACTTCGAACTCCAGTGAAAAATAATCGGCGGCGCGGTACGCTTCGAGGAGCGCCCGTGATTCGGGTCCAGGGTCCTGGTTGAACACAGCCAGGGGCACGTTGCGAATGTCGTTCGTGGCGGCGTAGCCGAGCAGGAAGAGCTGTATGAGCGGGAGGATCAGCACCAGCACCAGCGTGCGTGGGTCTCGGGAAATCTGGATGAATTCCTTGCGGATCAGAGAGAACAGGTGTGGGAGGCTCATCTGGCCATCACTCCATGCAGGTATATATCTACAAAATGGTCCAGGGCGTTCTCGTGCCATTCCCGGGGCAGCTGTTCGCCAATTAAGATCTCCGTGATCACGTAAGAGAAGAACAGCCCGATAAAGGACCTGACCAGGATCGGCAGGGGTATCGGTCGGAGTTGGCTCTGCAGGCGGGTAAAACGTCCGGCGAACTTAAGCACTTCGGGGAATGCGTGAGTGAATATCTCAGGGAGATGAATGGATTTGAATTCGACGAGTTCAATGAACATCAGATTCAGGAAATCCTTGCGGTCCTCCAGTGTCCCCACCAACCGCTTCGCGGCGTCTCTCAGCACTTCTTCGATCGTGTCGCCCTGCGCCTGCAGTAAAGCCGGCATAATGTCGAAGAAGGGATGGTGCGCCAGGAGCACCGCGCGAAAGATGTCCTCTTTACTTGCGAAATGGTTGTAAATCCCTCCCAGCGCGACGCCCGCGGATTCGGCGATCTGGCGCATGGAGGTGCCATGATACCCCCGCTCTAGGAAGAGCCTGTTAGCGCTCTCGACGATCTCATACTGCGTGCGTTCTCCTCGGGATAACACGATCTCACCCATTACTGTCTCTTATATGAACGAACGTTCGTACTTATTATAACCTGGAGCCCACCAGAAGTCAAGGAAAAAAGCCCGGCTTCATCTCAAAGCCGGGCGCGAGTCCAAACCATCTTACTTTCCGAGCTGATGCGCGAAAATTCCTTTACGGACGACTGCTCATCCCGCCGTCCCTGGCGGCGAGGATGTCGTCTCGAGTGTCAATTGGTTTATAGATGCTCTAGGTAAACAAAACATCACGAATATAGCTCGTCTGTCTTCGCTGCCATGATGAAGTCGTTCAGATGCAGGCCCCTGATCACGTGCGTCCACCAGCTCACCGTTACCCTCCCCCATTCTGTCGCAATCATCGGATGGTGGTCCTGGTCTTCGGCGATCCCTCCCACCCGGTTGGTGAATGCCAGCGCCTCTTTGAAATCCTTGAATTTATACCGCTTCTCCAGCCGCGGGATCCCATCTCGTTCGACTACCGACCATCCTGGGACCTTTTCCAGGTACCTGTTCACCTCCCCTTCCGAGAGAGGGGTAGCTTCCCTCTGAATACGGGAGCAGTGCATCGTCTTGAGATCTTTCAGTTCCATCGATACCCTCACAATATCAACCGATAAAAAGACCCGTCTTCACTCCTTCA
>Ga0073934_10003160_pt1 | contig 31348 bp, 28 predicted proteins | sample LarsenN4metaG_FD_76834 | JGI IMG/M metagenome (GOLD analysis project Ga0073934, IMG submission 76834) | Hot spring sediment bacterial and archeal communities from British Columbia, Canada, to study Microbial Dark Matter (Phase II) - Larsen... ...
TCGATGGGTGTGGCTCGCACCCCTCATCTACCACGGCGGGAGCCCTCTTCGTGCGGCATTCCCCAACCTCCCGGCGATCCCGAGCGCACGTCTTCACCTCGACCCCTGCGAAATCGAGGATGAGTGTGGACCCATCAGGCGCCTTTTCGTAGTAACGTACTTCCGACCGGTATCGAGTTCTCGCTGCTTCGTCCAAGCTGATCACTTCAATGAAAGGCCCGCAAGCGGCCATAAGGGTTGATACAGCAAGGAAACAAACGTATTTCCACGTACGGTCGCCGATAACTGCTGCCGCTCTATCCACTCATCGCCCTCCGATCTCAGGCCTGCTGCCGAACGCCCAGAACCGCCCGAGGCCGAACGCCCGCGGGTGAATCCTGTAGTTGGGCTGATACGCGTGAATGGTCATACCTGAGGTGCAGCAACGGTCTCCTCTGTTCGCGTACGTCAGGGACGGCTCGCGGCTTTCCTGCGTCGCTCTGCGGCACCTCTCAGCGTCGCACGGTGAGCGCCGCGACCGTTCGTTGATGGCTTAGCTGGCCGTCCCGAGCGAGCCCGACGTCTCGGCTTCGTCCGGAACGAGTACTTGGCAATGCGCCCGACCGCAATACAGACCGAGGCGTCGAAAGTTCCGCTTACGACTCCGCCGACGCCCGGCACAAGCTTCATCAAATTGATCACGCCTCTTTCCCCGGCCTTCGTGAGTAATCTGAAGCCGATCCTCTTGTTGACCTCGATGAGTACACGGCCGGGAATCCGGTTGATGATGGCCATGCTGATCTTCGTCCCTATCCCCACGCCGGCCTGCTTCAGGATCTCCTTTCCCGCATCGCCTAGAAGCGCCAAGAGAACCATCGTCCGTACTCGGTTGGACTTGATGTCGTGACCGTAGAGCGCGGCAATCGCGGCGCACATCCGCGCCTGAATGATCCATGACGCCCCAAGGGCTGCCGGGATCGCCACAGGCAGGGTGATGATGCCACCAAGGCCAGTGATGAAACCCGATGTAAAGTTCTTGGCCGCCTCCCATCGAATGAGCGCGTCCACACGCTGGTCGGTCGATTCGTAGGACGCATCGATGCGGTACTCATCCGCGAGGTTGGCCGCCGGCGAAAGTGGACCAGCACCGTCGATGCCGTAGTCCGCCAGCCGCTTGACCAGCTGCAGAGCCTTCGGTGCTTCACCGCGATGATTGCCATTCATCAGACCCTCTACTGTGGATGTGCAGCCCAACACGTCATACCCCGACCCGCGCTATCCAATGACGCTGGCCTGTATATCCCAGACATGCCCACCCGGTCTCGGGACCGACCTCCAAGTTCCGCCGCATTGCGCAGAGTCCGCAATGCGGACATTGCTATGCAGCGAGGGGCCGTAGCCTATCAACGCCTCGCGTGCACCGCAAGAGACGCTCGGGACGCTCGCCCGGAGCCGGCCGCGCAGCACCACAACCTCCCTCCCCTGGCGCGGCCGCGCCGCGTCCGCATCGGCGTGGCGTGCCCAGATTCCGGGCGGCAGAGGGGCCAGAGCGTGCCCGGAGCCTGCCCGGTCGAGCCGCGAGGCCGGACCCCCGACGGCCCCCCGCCGGGCCACCGCTCAGCTTTGCACCACCACCACCGGCTGCCGCCCCGCCGGTGACCCGTAACCCAGCGAATCCAAGTATCTTCCGCGTGGCATCCATCGTGCCTCTGTGACGGCCGGCCGCCGGTCGCTGTCCGGCGGCCGGAGGGCATGATGAACGGCAAGCTCGGCTTCTCCGACCGCGTGTACGCGGTGGTCGTGGGCGTGCTCGTCATGGCGCTCGTGATCGCGCTGGCGATCGTCGAGGTGATCGGCGAGAGCCGGCCGTCGCCGGCGGCGGCGCACTCGCCGTGGGCGGACGACATCCGCGCGGTCGACGAGGCGCTGGCCGCGAAGGACCTGCACGCCGCCCGCTGGGCGCTGGGCCAGGCGTACGGCGTCGCGCTCCGCAGCCGGCAGTGGGACGGCATGCTGGCCGTGGGCGACGCCGCCGTCCGCGCCGGCGACCTCTCCCGCGCCCGAATCGCGTACCTGACGGCCGCCTTCCGCGCGCGCCACGCGCGGAGCCTCGCGGGCGTGCTGCTCGCCGCCGAGGCGTTCGGCGCGCTGGGCGACCTCGAGGTGGCGCAGCGCTGCCTCGCCCTGGCGCGCGAGGTGGCCGGCGACGACCCGCAGGCGCTCGCCGTCGTGGGCGCCGTCACCGAGCGCCTGAGCCACGGCTCGGCGGCCGAAGTGCGCCCGGAGGCTCGCCCATGAGCTCGATCGTCCACTCCGAACCCACCGCCGCCCCGCCGGCGGCGACCCTGGAGGCCCGATGCGTACCGCCGCACGTCCGCTCGTATCGCGCACGCTCATGCTGACCCCGGACCACGTGCCTCCCGTCGTCCCCGGCGCGCCGCTCGCGGAGATCGAGACCGCCATCGAGTCCGGCGACGCCGGCGCCATGCTGCGCGCCTGGCACGCCGCCTGTCTCGACGCGCTCGGCACCCAGCGCTGGGAGCCGATGATCGCCGTCGGCGACGCGGCCCGGCGCATCGGGCAGGCGACCGGCTTCACGATCGCGTTCGCGGCTAAGGCCCGCCAGGCGTACCAGGTGGCGCTCTACCGCGCCCACAAGCAGGGGTCGCGCGAGGGCGTCATGCGCGCGGCGGACGGCTTCAGGGCGCTGGGCGACCGCGAGGTGGTGGAGCAGTGCACGGCGATCGCCGAGCGGCTCGCGGCGGGGCCCGAGCCCCGCGGCGCGTGACGCCGAGCCCCGCGGCGCGTGACGCCCGCGCCGCGGCGCGTGACGCCCGAGCCGCGGCGCTCGACGTCCAGCCGGGGCGGCGCTCGACGCGCGTCCCCGCGGCGCTGAGACCCGGCGGCGCTTGACAACGGCGAGCGCGGCGCCTAGAACCGCACTGCCGATCGACGGCACGCGGAGATCACCATGGGCGACGATCTGAGATTCGCCTTCGATCCCAGGGCCGCCGGCTTCCGCATCCTGCCGCGTCCGGGGCGCGCGCCCGAGGTCGTGCGGGTCCGCGCGCTGCACGGGCCGTTCCGGGCGGGCCCGAGCGACGAGCGCATCCAGGTCGTCGACGCCACGAACAAGGCGAGCTTCAAGGACGACCACACGCTGCGCTATCGCCGCCCGCCGCCCGTCGTGCCGTTCCAGGGCAGGGTCCGGACGCCCGTGGCTCCCGACCCCGACGGCGGCTTTCTCTCCGTCGAGCCCGGCACGCGCGAGTTCCTCGCCGCCGCGGCGTTCGGCGCGGCGCGGTGCACGTTCGAGATCTGGCGCCACCACTTCCAGCGCGACCTGCCGTGGCACTTCGACCGCGAGGCCGGCGGGCGCGGCGCCGCGCTCCATCTCTTCCCCCGCGTGCGCTCGGCCAACTCCTGGGTCGGCGAGGGCTTCATGGAGTTCGGGTTCGACCGCTATCCCGACGAGGGCTACGAGAAGCGCCCCTTCGCCCTCAACTTCGACGCGGTGGCCCACGAGATGGGCCACCTGATGATGAAGAGCCTGCACGGCAACCCGCCGTTCGACGAGCGGTCCATCCAGTACCGCGCCCACGAGGAGGCGGCGGCGGACCTGATCGCGGCGATCGCGGTGATGCACTTCGACTCGGTCGTCGAGGCCTCGCTGGAGCGCACCGGCGGCCTGCTGCACGGGGCGACCGCGCTGTCGCTGGTGAGCGAGTGGGGGCGCTCCCGCCGTCTCAAGGCCGACGCCCGCAACCTCTACAACGACGTCACGGTCGGCGAGGTCCGCCGGAAGGAGGACCCGGAGCCCGACAAGTTCTCGCTGTCGCTCGCGTTCTCGGGCGCGGCGTTCGACGCCCTGCTCGGCGTCTTCTACGTGAACCTCGCCGATCGCGGCGTGCTGCCGGCGAAGATCGCCGGCGGCGCCTTCCATCGGCCGGGCCACGAGCCGGCCGCCGGGGTGCGCGCGGCCGTGACGCGCGCCTACGCCCGGGACGCCGGGGCGTTCAAGACGGCCCTGCTCGACGCGCGCGATCACCTGGCCCGCTCGCTGGCCCGGGCCTGGCGGAGCGTGTCGCCCGTGGGGCTCACGTTCTCCCGCGTGCTCGCGCGGCTGCTCGACGAGGAGGCGCGCCTGGCGGCCGAGCGGGGCCGCCCGCCCCACACCGCGCTGCTCCGCGCGTCGTTCGCCGCGCGCGGCATCGCCGCGGTCGCCTGACCCGTCCGTGCGGGTCACCGTCCTCGTGACGGGCGCCGGCACCGGCATCGCCAACAACCTCACCCGCAGCCTCCGCGCCTCCGCCCTGGCGCCGGCCGTCGTCGGCTGCCACGACGACCCCTTCAGGCTCCGGGCCTCGAACGCCGACCGCCGCTGGCTCGTGCCGCCGCTCCGCCACCGCGGCTTCGCGCGCGCGCTGCGCCGCGTCGTCGAGGCGGGGTCGGTCGACGTCGTGGCGCCGACGAGCGACGCGGAGGTCGAGACGCTCGCGGCCCTCGGCCGCCGGCTGCCGTGCCGCGCGCTGCTTCCGGCCGCGCCCGTCGTCGCTCTCTGCGGCGACAAGCTGCGCCTGGCGCGCCACCTCGGGGCGCGCGGCGTGCCCGTCCCGGCCACGGTCCCCGTGCGGGACCGGCGGACGGTGGAGGACGCGTTCGCGCGGCTGGGCGGCGGCACGCTCTGGTGCCGGATGCGCCGGGGCGCCGGCTCGATGGGCGCCACGCCCGTGCGCGACCCCGCGCAGGCCTGGCACTGGATCGACTACTGGGTGCGCATGCGCGGCGCCGCCGCGAGCGCGTTCACGCTGGCCGAGCACCTGCCAGGGCGCGACCTCGCCTGCCAGGGCCTCTGGAAGGACGGCCGGCTGGTCGTGATCCGCACCGTGGAGCGCCTCTCCTACTTCGGCGGCGTGAGCCGGCCGAGCGGCGTCTCGTCGCTCGCGGCGCTGGCCAAGAGCGTCGTGGCGCCGGCGGCCGCGGAGGTCGCCGCGCGCGCCGTCCGCGCGCTGGGGCCGCGCCTCTCCGGCGCGTTCAGCGTCGACCTGAAGGAGCGCGCCGACGGCACCCCCTGCGTGACCGAGATCAACGCGGGCCGCTTCATCACGATGCTCGAGCTGTTCGACGCCGCCGGGACGGCGCCGATGTCCGAGACGTACGTGCGCCTCGCCCTCAGCGAGGACGTCCCGCTCCGCGATGCCTACGACGTCGTCGCGGGCCACTACCTGATCCGCGACGTCGACACGCCGGCGGCGGTGTTCCACGCCACCGGGCTCTTCGACACGTTGCTGGATGCCCGCAACCCGAACCGGGGGCCGGCGGTCCGCGGCCCGAGAGGAGACCGCGATGGGGGAGCTCAGGAAGAAGGGAGCGAAGAACACCGTCCACCTGGTCGTGACGGGGCTGAAGTCGCCGAAGGAGGCGAAGCGGCTCGAGAAGCTGCTGCTGAACCTGGCCAGGACCTACGGCGGCAAGCCGTCGACCAGGCAGAAGCCGCGCCGGACGCACGAGTAGGGCGCCGTCGCTGGCGCCTCGCCGTCGAGCTGGACCGCCACGCGCTCGAGGCGCTGGAGGTGGAGGTCCGCGCCCTCGTCGCCCGTCACGGCGCCGAGGTCACGGCCTTCCGCCCGTCGCCTCCATCTCCGCGACGGCGGCCTCGAGGCCGCGCGGCATCCCGAGCGCGCGGAACAGCTCGACGGCGGCCGTCGCCGCCTCCCGCGCGGGGCCGCCCTTCCCGCCCCGGCGCAGCGGGCCGGCGAGGGCCAGGTAGCACCACGCCATGAAGGGCCGCATCCCGAGGGCGCGCGCGAGGGCGAGCGCCTCCCGATGGCGCTCCTCCGCCGCGGCGTCGTCCGGCGGCGAGCCGGCGGCCGCGACCTCGCCGAGGAGGCGCAGCGCGTACGCCTCCGAGCCACGCTCGTGGTGCGTCCGCGCCAGCTCGAGCGCGCGCGCGGCGAGGCGGCCGGCGTCGTCGCGGCGCCCGGATCTCAGGAGGACGTCCCCGAGCATCGTGTAGCGGATCGACTGCCCCGCCGTCCCCCGCATGGAGGCGTGGCGCTGCACCGCCTGCTCGAGCAGCGGGACGGCCTCGGCCACGCGCCCGGCCATCGCGTGGGCGAGCGCCAGGTCGGCGGCGAGCGCCGGCGCGAGCAGGTGGATGTTCCACCGCCGGCTCAGCGCGAGGCCGGCCTCGAGGATCGGCGCCGCGCGGTCGACGTCGCCGCGGCGCAGGTACGGCCGGCCGAGCCCCGCGTACGCCGACGTCAGGCTGAAGGGGTGGCCGACGGACTCCGCGATGGCGAGCGCCTCCTCGCCCCGCGCGATGGCCTCGGCGAAGTCGCCCAGCTCCGAGAGACACCACACCATCCACGTCCGCGAGTGCACCGAGGCCACGTACGGGAAGCCGAAGCGCTCGCGGGCGAGGTCGCCGGCGAGCGCCTCGACGTTGCGGGCGAACAGGTCGGCGGCCTCGCGGTACCGGCCGAGGTTGTACTGCGCCTGGCCCACGTACATGGTGCCGGCGAGCTGCAGCACGAAGTCGCCCAGCGCGCGGGCGATCGCCAGCGTCCGCTCGCCGGCGCCGACGGCGTCGTCGTAGCGCCCCATCAGCCGGTAGTAGTCCGCCATGTAGGCGGAGACGCGCGCGATGCGCCGCTGGTCGCCCAGGCGCTCGGCCAGCGCCTCCGCCTCGGCGAGGTAGTCGTGGATCAGGCGGTGCTCGCCGAGCGGCGTGAGCGACGTCCGCAGGTCGAAGCGGATGTCGATGCCCAGCTCGAGCGTCGCGGGGCTCTCGGGCAGCCGCGTCAGCGCGAGCAGCGCCCGCTCGTAGTTCCCGACCGCCTCGCGATGGGCCGAGCGCGCCGCGGCCCGGGCGCCCGCGCGCCGCAGGTAGCCGACGGCCCTGTCCCACAGCTCGCCCTGGAACGCGTGGTGGGCGAGGCGCTCGGCGTGGTCGTCCAGGCGCGCGGGATCCCGCCGCTCGGCGGCCTCGACGATCGCGGCGTGCAGCGCGCGGCGCCGGTGCTCGAGGAGGCTGTCGTAGGCGACCTCGTGCGTGAGCGCGTGCTTGAAGGTGTGCTGGGCGTCGCGCCCCGCGCTGGTCTCGTAGAGCAGCTCGGCCCGGCGCAGCCGCGCGAGCGCGTCGCGCAGGGCGTCCTCCGGCAGGCCGGCGATCGCCTGGACCAGGGCGATCGGCGCCTCCTTGCCGACCACGGCCGCGCACTGCAGCACGTGCTTCTCGATGGGCGGCAGGCGGTCGATGCGCGCCAGCACGACCTCGCGGATCGTCGCCGGCACCTGCAGGGCCGCGTCGCGGCCGCCCACCTCGCTCACCGCGCGCGCCAGCTCCTCGAGGAAGAACGGGTTGCCCTCGCCCTTCATGAGGATCGTCTCGACGTCCGCCTCGTCGACGGCCGCGTGGCCCAGCGCCGAGCGGACGACCGCCTTGCCGGCCTCCGGGTCGAGCGGCTGCAGCGCCATCTGCGTCGCGTAGGAGCGGTCGATCCACGGCGGCCGGTAGCCCGGCCGGTACGTCGAGACGAGCAGCAGCGGGGCGCCGACGACGACGTCGGCGAGCGACGAGAAGCACTCCTCGGACGCCCGGTCGATCCAGTGCAGGTCCTCCACCACCAGCACGACGGGTCGCACGCGGCTCGTGCGGACGACGAGCTGCCGCAGCGTCTCGAGCACCGGGCCGCGGTTCTCCTCGGGCGTCTGCGCCGCCAGGCGCTCGGATCCCCCCTTGATGCCGAGGAGATGGAGGAGGTAGGGGGCGGAGGCGGCCGGGTCCATGTCGACGTCGCGGAGCGTCGCCGCGACCTTCGCCGCCGTCGTCTCCGGCGTGTCGCCCTCGACCACGTGGCAGGCGCCGCGGACGATGTCGAGCACGGGCGCGTAGGGGATCGCCGTGCTGTACGACAGGCACCGCCCCTCGAGCCACGTCACCGGCTGGCCCGCGAGGCTCCGCCTCAGCTCGTGCAGCAGCCGCGACTTGCCGATGCCGGCCTCGCCCGCGATGCCGATGACGTGGCCCTGGCCGCGGGCCGCGGAGGCGAAGCGGCCGCGCAGCAGCTCCAGCTCGTGGTGCCGTCCGACGAACGCGGCGGTCCGCCCGGGCACGCCGACGCCGGGGCGCTCCCGCCCGGCGAGGCGGAAGGCGCGGCCGGCGCCGCCCGCGGGCGCCAGGTCGAAGCGGCGCTCGATGAAGGGCGCGGCCGCCTCGCTGATCACGATGCCGTCGGCGTCGGCGCTCTCGAGCAGCGCGTCGAGGAAGGCCCAGACGTGCGGGCGCGCCTCGACCTCGATGGCCGGCCCCGCGGTCCCCGCGGCGACGAAGAAGTGGTCGACGTGGACGGCGGCGCGGACGCCGGCATTCAGCCCCTCGCTCCGCCGCGCGCGCTCCACGCCATTGACGATCGCGAGCGCGGCGTTGGCGGCGCGGACCGGCGCGTCCTCCACGGGCTCGACGCCGAAGGCGGCGACGAGGCCGGACGTGCTCAGCTCCTCGACGCGGCCGCCGAACGCGCGCGCCTTGTCGCCGAGCAGCTCCAGCGCCCGGCGGCTGACGAGCGGGGCGTCGGCCCCCGGCGGCACGGAGAGCGCGGCGCGCAGCAGGGCCAGCCGGCGCCGCTCGCGCGCCGGCCCGGCGGGCGCGGCGGCCGGCGCCGCGCCGGGCGTCACGGCCGGCGAGGGCGCGGCCGGCGCCGCCGTCCCGCGGCGCCGCGGCGGCGCCGCTCCCGGGCGCAGGCCGTGCTTCTCGATCCGGTAGCGGAGCGTGTTGCGCGAGATGCCGAGCCGCATCGCCGCGCGCGTGACGTTCCAGTCGGTCTCGCGGAGCGCGGCCAGGAGGTGCTCGCGCTCGACGTCGTCGACGGCGGCCTCGAGCGTGCGCCCGGGCTCGGCGCGCTCGGGGCCGGGGGCCGCCGACGGCGCGGCGGCGGGCAGCGCCAGCATCTCCGGCGTGACCTCCCTCGCCTCGGACAGCAGCGCCACCCGCTCCATCACGTTGCTCAGCTCGCGGATGTTGCCCGGCCACGGGTACGCGCGGAGCGCGGCGCGGGCCGCCGGCGTGAGCGTCTTGGCGGGGATGCCGTAGTCGGCGCACGCGCGCGCCAGGAAGTGCTCGGCGAGCAGCAGCACGTCGTCGGCCCGCTCGCGGAGCGCCGGCAGCGAGAGCGTCACGACGGCCAGCCGGTGGTAGAGGTCGGCGCGGTAGCGGCGCTCGCGGACGGCGGCGGCGAGGTCCTCGTTGGTGGCCGCGACCACCCACACGTCGACGGGCTCGCTGCGCGTGCCGCCCACGCGGCGCACGGCGCGCTCCTCGATGACCTTCAGCAGCTTGGCCTGGAGCGCCTCGGGGAGCAGGCCGATCTCGTCGAGGAAGATCGTGCCGCGGTGGGCGAGCTGGAACAGGCCGGGCTTGGCCTGACGCGCGTCGGTGAACGCGCCGCGCTCGACGCCGAACATCTCGGCCTCGAGGAGGGTCTCGGGAATGGCGGCGCAGTTGACGTCGACGAACGGCCCGCCGGCCCGCGCGCTCGTCGAGTGCATCGCGCGCGCGACGAGCCCCTTGCCGGTCCCGGTCTCGCCCTGGATGAGCACCGGGGGCATCCGCCTCGACTCGCTCTGTCGCTGCAGGATCCGCCGGACCTGCTCACGGATCGCGACGAGTCCGGGACTCTCGCCGACCAGCTGCGCCAGGGCGTCCACGCCCCGCTATGGTACTGCTAGCGGATGTCCGGCGCGACCTCGGCCATGAACCGATCGATGAGCGGGCGCGGCTCCTTCGGCAGGAACATCGACGGCACGAACAGCATGTCGACGCCGGCCTCGCGCAGGCGGCCCAACTTGTCGCGCACCTCGCCCGGCGAGCCGGCGAGCGCGAGGTCGCGCACGTGCGCCTCGGCGTAGCCCATGCGCCGGCTCACCGCGGCGACGAGCGCGTCGGCCTCGGCGCGGCTGTCGGTGAGGAGCAGCGCCATGTTCGCCGAGCGGCGGATGCTCTTCGCGTCGCGCCCCAGCGCCGCGCAGTGCTCGTCGAGGATCGCGCCCTTGCGGGCGAGCGTCTCGGGCCCGCCCCAGACGTTCCAGTGGTCGGCGTGACGCGCGGCGATGCGGAGCGTGACCTTCTCGCCGCCGCCCCCGATCATCAGCTCGGGATGCGGCTGCTGGAGCGGCCTGGGCATCAGCGGCGCGTCGTGGAGCCGGTAGAAGCGGCCCTCGAACGTCGTCTTCGGGCGGGTCCACAGCTGCCTGATCACGTGGCACGCCTCGTCGAGCCGCGCGAGCCGCTCGCCGACGGTGCCGAAGTGGAAGCCGTACGCGTCGTGCTCGTTCTCCTGCCAGCCGGCGCCGATGCCGAGCAGCAGGCGGCCGCCGGAGAGCACGTCGACCGTCGCCGCCATCTTCGCCACCAGCGCCGGGTTGCGGTAGGTGTTGCCGACCACGATGGTGCCGACCCGGATGCGCGGCACCAGCGCCGCCAGCGCGGACAGCGTCGTGAAGCACTCGAGCGTGTCGCCGGTGCGCTCGGGCGTGTTCGGCATGAAGTGGTCGGTGACGCAGGCGGCGTCCCAGCCGGCGGCCTCGACGTGCCGCCAGAGCGCGAGCGTCGCCTCCCACGACGTGTTGGTCAGGCTGCTGAACAGGCCGAGTCGCATGAGTCGTCACCTCCGGTCGCGATGGAGTCGACGGACGCTCCCCGACCGCGTCCAGGCTGGCGTGGCGCTCGCCGGACGCGGAGGAAGACCGCCGCCTGCCCCGGGCCCCGGACGCGCGTCAGCGCGGCCGGGCGCCGGCGGGCGCGCGCAGCGGCTCCTGGGGCTTGGTGGTCCGGGGCGCGGTGACGCTGACCCAGCCCCGGCTCTTCATGCAGGCCTCGTCGAGGCTGCCGCCGCGCGTGCAGTCGGCCACGTCGCGGCGGAACTCCTCGGCCGTGTAGGGCTGGTTGACCTTCATCCACTCCCGGTCCGGGCCCCGGCACGCCGACAGCAGGAGCGCAGCGGCGAGCGAGGCGAGCGCGATGGACGTCCGCATTTTCCCGGCATTGTACCGGGTGTATGGTCTACTTGGGGAGCCACCATGGAGACCGGCTGGGGTCGGGGAATCTGGCTGGCGCTTGTCGAGGTGGGCGACCGCCTGGCCGCCATCGTTCCCATCCTGCTGGCGATGCTGGCCCTCCTGGCGGTCGGCCTGCTCCTCGGCCTGGTCGTCCGGGTGGTCCTGACGCGCCTGGCGCGCGCCGTCGGCTTCGACCGCCTCATGGAGCGGCTGGGGCTCACCTCGTCGTTCCGCCGCTCCGGCATCCTGCGCACGCCGGCCGACCTCCTCGGCGTCGTCGCGTTCTGGGCCGTGTTCATCCTGTTCGCCAGCCTGGCGATCGACGCGCTCGGCGTCCCCGGCGCCGGCAGCGCGACCGCCTTCCTCCTCGCGTTCCTGCCCCCGCTCTTCGCGGCCGTCCTCATCCTGGTCGTCGGCTGGCTCGTCGCCAACTTCCTGAGCCAGGGGCTGCTGATCGCCGCGGTCAACGCCGGGCTGCCGGAGGCGCGGCTGCTGGCGCGCGCCGCGCACTGGGCGGTGCTGCTGTTCGCGGGCGCGACGGCCCTCACCCATCTGGGCATCGGCAAGGAGATGGTGCTGGTCGCGTTCGGCATCACGTTCGGCGGGCTCGTCTTCGCCCTCGCCCTGGCCTTCGGCCTCGGCGGCCGTCACCTCGCGCGCCAGCTGCTGTCGCGCCGGCTGCGCCGCGAGGCGCCCCCCGAGCACGAGCGCCTCACGCACCTGTAATCCCCGGCCGGGGGGCTTCGCCCCCCCTTCCGACGGTCGTCGCAGGCCTCCGGCGTGCTCCTTCCTGCCTCCGCCCAGGATCGTCGCGCCGGCAACGCGGGCGCGACGGGAGCCTCCGCCCACGCCCGATGCGACGCGATCGACAGCCGCGCGCGGCGGCGACTGCGGCTACAATCCGCCCACGGAGGGCGACATGCCGATCGCGCGCGTCAACGGGGTCGAGCTGCACTACGAGGAGAGCGGGACGGGGTTCCCGCTCGTGTGGAGCCACGAGTTCGGCGGCGACCACCGGTCGTGGGAGCCGCAGGTCCGTCACTTCGCGCGGCGCTACCGCGTGATCACGTACAACCACCGCGGCTACCCGCCCTCGGAGGTCCCGAAGGACCCGGCCGCCTACTCGCAGGACATCCTGGTCGAGGACCTGCGGCAGTTGCTGCGGGCGCTCGGCGTCGAGCAGGCTCACGTCGGCGGGCTCTCGATGGGCGCCAACGTCGCGCTCAACTTCGCGCTCGCCCACCCCGCGATGACGCGGAGCCTGATCGTCGCGGCCTGCGGCTCGGGCACCTCCGATCGCGAGCGCTTCCTCGCCCAGCAGGGCGCGCTCGCCGACGCCCTGGAGCGGGACGGCATGGCGGCGCTCGTCAGGAGCTTCGAGAGCCGCGGCACCCGGCGCGCGTTCGCGGCCAAGGACCCGCGCGGCTGGGCGGAGTTCGTCCGCCACGTGACGGAGCACGACGCCCAGGCGTGCGCGCACCTGATCCGCGGCGTGCAGATGCGGCGGCCGACGATCGCCGAGCTCGAGCCGAGGCTCCGGACGATCCAGGCGCCCACGCTGGTGATGATCGGCGACCAGGACGAGCCGTGCGTCGAGCCCGCGCTCATCATGCAGCGCAGCATCCCCGGGGCCGGGCTCGTGGTGCTGCCGATGAGCGGCCACACGATCAACATCGAGGAGCCGCTCGTCTTCAACCTCCACGTGGAGACGTTCCTCGCCGCCGTCGAGCAGCGCCGGTGGGTGGTTGGTCGATAGCGCCCGGGGCGGCGTCCGCTACACGGCGGAGGGCGCGAACAGCACGTAGCCGACGCCGGAGCGCTCGAGCCACACGCGGGCCAGCTCGGCGAGCGCGTAGCGGCGCGGGACGCCGGCCGCGTCGGCGGCGGCGGGATCGTTGACCAGGACCGAGTCGCCGTCGTAGCCCGTCAGCACGACCAGGTGACCGGCGGTCGCGGCGATCGCCGCGCCGGTCAGCTCGCCCGCCTCGTAGCGGATCGACGCGATCACCGGGAAGCCGCGCTCGAGGCACCACGCCGCCGCGCCCCAGTCGGGGAACCTCAGGAGATAGCCGAGGACGCCGCGCCGCGCGGCGGCGCGGATCGCCGCCGGCCACACGCCGTAGAGGTCGAGCGCCGGATGGAACATCTCCTCGGCGAGCGCGGCCACCTCCGCGCCGCCGCCCCAGTACCTCAGCACCATGGCCACGCTGGCCGGCGAGCACACGCGCGACGCCACGGCGCCGCCGTCCGCCATCTGGCTCACGGCCGGGACGCCGAGCGTCCGCACGCCGGTCGCGCGCGGCGCCGCGGGCGGCGCGCCGTCCCACGCCGAGAGCGTGACGAGCCACGGCGCCCGCAGCAGCGCGAGCGGATCGTCGGCGCGGAGCCGCAGCCGCAGGCGGATCGCCTCGACCGGCTCGCGCGCGGTCCACAGGTCCACGGCGGGCTCGAGCGCTCCATCGCCGTCGAGCGGGGGAAACGTCGCGTCGCCGATCGCCGCCGCCGCGCTCCACGACGACCACGCGCCGCCTCGCCGCGCCGACGCCTCGAACCTGAACGCGTAGCGCCGGTCGGCGAGCACGCTCAGCGAGGGAACGAGGTGGCGGACGGGAGTCCGCGGCGTCCACGGCCCGGCGTCGACGACGGCGTCGTCGCCGTCGCGCGTCGGGAGCGGCGGAGGCTGCACGGGGCGGCGGCACGCGGGCGGGATCGCGGACGCGATCGCGGCAGGGTCGAGACCCGAGGCGACGGCGAAGAGGTCGGTCGCCATCAGACCGCCGCGAGAGCGCCGGGCTCTCGCGGCACATCGCTTGCATTCCTGCGCCGCCAAGCCGTCCAGCCCGGAGCCGAGGAGGAGCGCAGATGACGTTCGGGAAGTGTCTCTGGGACGGGTGCACCCGCCACGCCGTGAAGGCGGCGACCGGCGCGTGCCGCGCACATCATTCCATGTTTCGAGACGCCCGCTGCCAGCAGTGCCGGGGCGCGCTCACCAACCGGCAGGAGATCGAGCAGCGCCGCTGTCGCCGCTGCGCCCCCGCCCGGGCCGCCTGACCCCGCCGGAGGTGTGGCATCCGCGTTGCACTCCGTGTCGGCGATGGCCGCCGACTCGACCCCGCACCCTCCCGACGACGTGGTCCACCGCTTCACCGTCCAGCGGGGCATGGCCGTCGCGCTCGTGATCGAGACGCCGGACTGGTACGCGGGACTCCTCCGGGCAGCCCTCGCCCGGATCCGCATCGAAGGTCTGAACTGAGGCGGGATCGGGGCGTGGGCGGGACGATGCCCGCCCACGGTTTCCCCCTTTTCTTCCATGCGCAGCCATACCCGCTGCGCGTCCCGACAAAAGTCGGGCCCTCTGTCGTGCGTCGTCGCTTCCGCGCCGCCCGGCGCTGCTAGCAAGCGCTGCGCGGCGCGTCCTGAGCGTCCGGTGGCGTGTTCTCCATCCACACCTCCTGGATCGGAGTTGCCGCCACAACGGTGGGGGGACGCTCGTTCCCCCTCACCGTACCCGTTGTGTACTCCCGCGGCGTGCCGGCGTCAAGAGGCACCTGCTGCGCCGGAGCCGCGATCCTCCTCGCGCGCGATCGCGGCGAGGACCTCGTCGAACACGGCGAGCGTCGCGTCGATCTCCGCGTCGCCGTGCGCGAGCGAGACGTAGATCTTGTTGACCGCCTTCACGACGCCGCGGCGCAGGCACTCCTCGTTGAAGCGGCGGATCTTCGCGCGATCGGCGGTGAGCGTCGCCCGGTAGTCGACGATCTCGCGGTCCGTGAAGAGGATGTCGAAGACGGGCGGCTCGCCGGTGACGCGGGCCGCGACGCCGTGGCGGCGCGCCGCCGCGGCGAGCCCGTCGCGCAGCCGCGTGCCCATCCTGTGCAGCCGCTCGTACGCACCGGGCTTGCGCAACTCGGCCAGCGTCGCCAGGCCGGCCGTGGCCGCGATCGGATTGCCGTTCAGGGTCCCCGCCTGCCAGACGTAGTCGGCGGTGCCCTCGAGCGCCGGGTCGAAGTGCGCCATGATCTCGGCCCGGCCGCAGACCGCGGCGAGCGGGAAGCCGCCCGCGATGACCTTGCCGTAGGCCGCGAGGTCCGGGACGACGCCGTAGTACTCCTGCGCGCCGCCCCACGCCAGCCGGAAGCCCGTCACGATCTCGTCGAAGATCAGCGGCACGCCGAACCGGCGGGTGACGTCGCGGACGCCCTGGAGGAAGCCCGGCGCCGGCACGATCACCCGCTGGTACGGCTCGACGATCACCGCGGCCAGCTCGTCGTGGTGGGCGGCGACGATGGCCTCCGTCGTCGCGAGGTCGTTGTACGGCGCGACCAGCACGGTCTCGCCGACCGCGTGGGGCACGCCGGCGGAGTCGAACGTGGGCGCCGGGAAGGCCTTGGGCGACCGCGTCGAGACGCTGATCGCGCCGTAGTCGTGGGTGCCGTGCCAGCCGCCCTCGAACTTGAGGATCTTCTCGCGGCGCCGGTAGGCGCGGGCCACGCGCAAGGCGAAGAACGTCGCCTCGCTCCCGCTCGACGTGAACCGCACCTGCTCGGCGCAGGGCACGGCCTTCACCAGCTCCTCGGCCAGCTCGATGACGGGCTCGTTGAGGAGCATGTAGGTGGTGCCCGCGTCGAGCCGGCGGCGGACCGCGTCGATCACGGCGGGGTGGGCGTGACCGAGGAGCATCGGGCCCGAGCCGAGCAGGTAGTCGACGTAGCGGCGGCCGTCGGTGTCCCAGAGGTACGGGCCGCGGCCCTCGCGGACCACGAACTCGAGGCCGGGACCGCTCCGGTGACTGCCGAGGACGCCGCCGGGGAACACGCGCGCCGCGCGCTGGACCAGGTCCGACAGTTCGCTCATGGCTTCCCTCGCCGCACGGGATGGAGCCCCGCCATCATACGTCAGGAGGCCGGCGTCAGGAGGCGGGCGGCGCCTCGCCGGCGCGCGCCAGCACGCGGAGGGCGCCCGCCAGGTGCGGCGCGTCCACCATGCGGCCGCGGAACGTGAAGGCGTAGACGCCGCGACGCCGGGCGTCGGCGAACGCCGCCACGAGCTCGCGCGCCTCGGCCACCGCCTCGGCCGACGGCGTGAACGCCGCGTTGATGACGGGGATCTGGTTCGGGTGGATCGAGATCTTGCCCGTGAACCCCATGTCGACGGCGTCCTCGCACTCGCGCCGGAGGCCGTCCAGGTCCGCGAGGTCCGTGTAGACCGTGTCGAGCGCCTCGACGCCGGCGGCGGACGCCGCGACCGCGCACATCACCCGCGCGTGGCGCGGGATGTCGAGGTACTTGCCGGCGGCGTCCCGGACGCGCCCCAGCCCCATGGCGGCGCCCAGGTCCTCGATCCCCCACGAGATCGCCACGATGCGCGGGCTCGCGGTCGCGACCTCCTTGATGTTGAGCAGGCCCTCCGGGGTCTCGGTGGCGATCAGCACCAGCCGCGTGGCGCCGTGCGGGATCCCGTGGCGGTGCTCCAGGAGGTCGAGCGCCTGAGCGATCTCCTGGACGTCGGCGCGCGAGCGCGGCTTGGGGACGACGTAGCCGTCGGGGCGCCCGGCGATGGTCTCCTCCAGGTCGGCGCGGCCCAGGCCGGAGGCGATCGGGTTCATCCGCACCCACCGCTCGCGGCCCCCGAAGTCGAGCTTCTGGAGCCAGCCCCGGACGACGGGCCGCGTCTCCGCCTTCCGGTCGGGCGGCACGGCGTCCTCGAGGTCGAGGATCAGCCCGTCGGCGGGCAGCGTGAGGGCCTTCGCGATCATCTTCTCGCTGCCGCCGGGGACGAAGTGCAGCGAGCGGCGCCGCCGGCGCGCGGTCACGACGCCGGCCGCCGGCGCATCATCGCGTTGCGCCGCGCCCGCATGACGAGGTCGCCGTGCTGGTTCAGCGCGCGGTGCTCGAACGTCACGATCCCCCACTGCGGCCGCGAGCGGGACTCGCGCTTGTCCACGACCTCGGTCTCCGCGTAGATCGTGTCGCCGTGGAACACGGGCTTCGGGAACTCGATCCGCTCGAAGCCGAGGTTGCCGACCGTCGTGCCGAGCGTCGTCTCGCCGACGGAGAGCCCGACCGCGATCCCCAGCGTCAGGAGGCTGTTGACGAGCGGCTTGCCGAACTCGGCGCTCGCCGCCGCGTGGAAGTCCACGTGCAGCGGCTGCGGGTTCATCGTCAGGCACGAGAAGAAGACGTTGTCGGCCTCGGTCACCGTGCGTCCCGGCTGGTGGCGCAGCACGGCGCCGACCGCCAGCTCCTCGAAGTACTTCCCCGCCATGGCCTTCCTCCGCGAGCGTCCGGCCCGGATGGTACACCACCGGCGCGCGCGCTTGACAGCCGCCGCCCCGGGCCCTATCAATGGCCCATGCCCGAACGCTACGACGTGGCGATCGTGGGCGGCGGCATCGTCGCGCTCGCCACGGCCCGCGCGCTCCACGAGCGCGCGCCGCGCGCCCGCCTGGTGATCCTCGAGAAGGAGGCGCAGGTCGCGCGCCACCAGACCGGCCACAACAGCGGCGTGATCCACTCGGGCATCTACTACAAGCCGGGGTCGTACAAGGCGCGGCTGTCGGTCGAGGGCGCCCGGCTGATGGTGGAGTTCTGCGAGACCCACGGCATCCCCACCGAGCGCTGCGGCAAGGTCATCGTCGCGACCAGCCAGGCGGAGCTTCCCCGGCTGATGACGCTGTGGGAGCGGGGCAACGCCAACGGCGTGCAGGGGCTCGCGCTGATCGACCCGCCGCGGCTCAGGGAGCTCGAGCCCCACGCCGTCGCGCTGAAGGCGATCCACTCGCCGAACACGGGGATCGTCGACTTCAAGCAGGTCGCCGCCACGATGGCGCGCGAGCTCGAGGCCGGCGGCACGCGGATCGAGACCGGCGCCGGCGTCACGGCCATCGCCCGGCGGGGCGACGGCCTCACGTTCGTGACGCCGCGGGGCGAGTTCCAGGCGCGCGCGATGGTGAACTGCGCCGGGCTCCATTCCGACGTCGTCGCCAGGATGGCGGGCGCCGAGCCCGGCGTGCAGATCATCCCGTTCCGCGGCGAGTACTACTTCCTCCGGCCCGAGCGCCGCCACCTCGTGCGCGGGCTCATCTACCCCGTGCCGGATCCCGAGTTCCCCTTCCTCGGCGTCCACTTCACCAAGACGATTCACGGCGACGTCGAGGCCGGGCCCAACGCCGTCCTCGCGTTCGCGCGCGAGGGCTACACGTTCGGCCGCGTGCGGCCCGGCGAGCTGCTCGCGACGCTGCGCTACCCGGGCTTCCGGGCGATGGCGCGGAAGTACTGGCGCACGGGCGCCTACGAGATGTTCCGGTCGCTCAGCAAGGCGGCGTTCGTCCGCGCGCTGCAGCGCCTGGTCCCCGACGTCCGCAGCGAGGACATGGCGCGCGGCGGCAGCGGCGTGCGCGCCCAGGCCGTGGCGCCGGACGGGAGCCTGGTGGACGACTTCCGCATCGTGGAGTCCGCCGACGCCGTCCACGTGCTCAACGCCCCCTCGCCGGGGGCGACGGCCTCGCTCGCGATCGGCCGCCACATCGCCGGCCTGGCCGCGGAGCGATTCGGCCTGAAGTAAGACCTCGAACCTTTCCCCAGGCAATCCCCAATGTGGACAACTGTGGATAACAGCCCCTAGTGGTGTCGGCTCAGCCAGGCGCCAAGCGATGGTGTGAAAGCCAAAAACCCCTCTGTTGACAGGCACTTGGCGATCAGGTACCCTGGCGCTCCCATGATCACCGTGCCCGCTCGCCGCGTGAAGCAGTTCGCTGTGGAGTTCTACCAGGCGGGACTGAGCGCCAAGGACATCGACCGCCTCGTCAAGTTCGAGGTCCTCGGATACTCGGGCGGCCCGAAGGACGAGAGCCGGCCGGGCAGGAGCAAGGCCCGGTCCCGGGTCAACTGGGACGCGCTCGAGAAGCGGATCAGCGAGAGCGAGACGGCCTACCAGCGCCCCGTCATCCGGCGGAAGATCGACGAGCTGGTCGCCTACTACCGCGAGTGCAAGGACGCCGGGACGCTGCCCCCGATCCCGGGCGCGGTGATCATCACCTCCGAGAAGCGCTTCACGTTCACGCCGGTGGCCGGGCACCACGACATCGGCCTGCTGCAGATCCCCGAGGAGCACGGGGTGCTCCGCGTGCTGGACGGCCAGCACCGGCTGCTGGCGCTCCACGCGCTCTCGCAGGCGGGCGAGCAGATGGGGATCGAGGTCCCCGCGGTGCTGTTCGACGCGCTGGACGCGCGACAGATCGTGGAGCTGTTCGTCACGATCAACGCCAAGCACACGCGGCTCAACCCGTCGCACATCATCAGCCTCAGCGGACGCAAGCTCTACCCCGACCCGAACCAGGCCCTCGCGCACGACGTGATCCGCTCGCTCAACGAGGACGACACCTCGCCGCTCCACGGCGAGATCAAGATGCTCGGCACGGGCCGCGGCCGGGTGAGCCAGGCGCCGCTGGCGGAGGAGATCGTCGACCTCTTCGAGACCGTGGAGCGGATCGGCGGCGGCGCCCGCATCAACGAGCTGCGGCAGGGCGCCAAGCGCTTCTTCCTGAACTACGTGAAGGCCATCTCGACGACGTTCCCGGCGGCGTGGGCGGGCCGGAAGTACTCCATCAAGACCGGCGCCGCGCTGCGCGCGTTCATCCGCGTGTCCCCCGACGTCGTCGCCCGCGCCCGCGAGCTCAAGCGCGATGGCTTCGACGTGCACGCGATCCGCGAGGCCATCAGGCCGTGGGCCGAGCGGCTGCGCGACCGCCGGTTCGAGACCGAGGGCGAGTGGAAGCTGAAGCTCGCCGGCGGCACCCGCGGCACCGTCGAGCTGCTCGCCCGCGAGCTGAGGGAAGCGCTGCGGTAGCCCCGGACGGGGGCCGCGCCGCGTCCGCCGCCGCGCGCCGTCGGGCGCCGCGCCTCTTCCGGCGCCCCGCCCCCGGACGGGCCGGAAACACGGTACACTCCCCGCGCAGTCGCCGGTCAATCCGATCCCGTCCGGAGGAGCGCGTCATGAAGCGAGCGATCTCCGCCCTCGTCGCCGCCGTCGTCGTCCTGGCCGCCGTCGTCGTCGACCCCGGGACGGCGCCGGGGCAGGACGACATCCGCAAGCCGCTGGCGCAGCCGGTGAAGGCGCGGCTCGGGATGCTCAACGTCCCGGCGCTCTCGCCGCTCTACCTGCTGCCCGAGTACGCCGCGAAGTACAACGTCCAGCTCGAGACGGTCATGTTCCAGCGCTTCGCCGACGCGCGGACGGCGCTCGCCGCGGGCGACCTCGACATCACGGCGTTCGGCCCGCAGGACATCACGCTGGCGGTGGCCCAGGGCGCGCGGTCGCTGGTGGGCGTGGCGGGCGTCGGCTCCGGCAACGACTGCCTGCTCGTGCGCAAGGGCGAGGACGTCAAGGACTGGAAGTCGCTGCTCGACAAGCGCATCGGGGTGGGCGCCGGCTCCATCTCGTGGCTCAAGTTCGCGGCGTCCGTCACCGAGCACGGCGTCGACTACGGCAAGCTCAGGATCACGAACATCATGGGCGGCGGCGCCAACTATCTCAAGGCGCTCCAGGGCAAGGAGATCGACCTCGCCGTCGTCTGGCAGCCGTTCTGCGCCCAGGCCATCGTCGACGGCTACGGGCAGTACCCGACGATCGACCACAACGCCTCGAAGGCCGTGGGCGGCCTGATCTCGGTGCTGGCCGTGAACCGGGGCTTCATGGAGAAGCAGCGGGACGCCGTCCAGCGCCTGGTCGTGGCCTACGTCGACGTGCTGAAGGTCGCCCAGGCGGATCCGACGCGCTGGTCGAAGATCTACGCGGAGCGGGCGGGGCTGCCCGAGGCCGTGGCCGCGGAGTCCATCCGGATCACGAAGCTCGACCCGACGCTGCCGCTCGCCTCGATCACGCGGATCTCGAAGTTCCTGTCGGACAACGGCGTGATCACGCGCGACGTCTCCGGCGAGATCGCCCAGCACTACACCTACGACTTCCTCGCCCGGGCCACCGGCCGGTCGCCGGAGGAGCTGGGCCGGAACAGGTAGCCGGCTCCCCGGAGCGGTCGTGAGCCGCGGCACGCGGGCGCAGCCCCGGACCGGCGCGGGAGGCGATCCGGAGCGGTACCTCCGCCGCGTCCTCGACGACGGGAGCGACGCGTGATGTCCCGGCGCGGGCCCTGGTTCGTCCTGCTGCCGCTCGCGATGCTGGCCGTCTGGCATCTCGCGGTGACGCGGCAGTGGGTGGCGCCCGGCATCATCCCCTCGCCCGCGCAGGTCGCCGAGTCCTGGTACCGGTGGATCTTCGGCCAGCCCGGGCCGAGCCTGTCGCCGTACTCCGGGACGTGGCTCGCCAACGTCCTCTACTCCACGCGGCGCGTGCTCCAGGGCTTCCTGCTCGCCGCCGCCGTCGGGATCCCGCTCGGGCTGCTGATCGGCTGGAACCGGCTCGTCGCCACGGTCGTGGACCCGTCGGTCCAGCTCCTCCGCCCCGTGCCGATCACCGCCTGGCTGCCGTTCTCGATCGCGGTGTTCGGGATCTACGACGCGGGCGCGCTGTTCCTGATCGGTCTCGGCGCCTTCTACCCGATCGTGGTCAACACGACCCACGGCGTGCGCGACACCAACCTGCTGCTGCTCCGCGCGGCGCGCATGCTGGGCGCCGGGGAGGCCACCGTGCTCCGCAAGGTGGTCTTCCCCTCGGCGCTGCCGTCGATCTTCACGGGGCTCCGCCTCGGCGTCGGCGTCGCGTGGACCGCGGTGATCGTCGCGGAGATGATCGCGGTCAAGTCCGGGCTCGGCTACGTGCTGTGGGACGCCTACTACGTCGGCCGCATGGACATCTGCGTGGCGACGATGTTCTCGGTGGGCCTGCTGGGCTTCCTCTCCGACCGCCTGATCCACGGCGCCTCGCGGCTGCTGCTGCGCTGGCGGGCCCTCGAGGCCCATGCCTGAGGCGGCCCCTTCCCTCCCCGCGGCGGCCGGCGGCCGCGGGCCGGCCGTCGCGCTCGAGGGCGTCGACAAGGAGTTCGTCAAGCGCGGCCGCCGGGTCGAGGCGCTCCAGGCGATCGACGTCGCCGTCGAGCCCAACGAGTTCGCGGCCATCGTGGGCCCGTCGGGCTGCGGGAAGTCGACGCTGCTCAACATGGTGGCCGGCTTCGACCGGCCCACGCGCGGGCGCGTGCTCGTCCACGGCGCGCCGGTGACGGGCCCGGACCCGCGGCGGGGCGTCGTCTTCCAGGAGCCCGCGCTGTTCCCCTGGTACTCCGTCCTCGACAACATCACGTTCGGCCCGAGGACGCGCGGCCTCCGTCCGGCCGACTACCGCGCCCGGGTCGAGGCGCTCGTCGACCAGGTCGGCCTGCGCGGCTTCGAGTCGCACTACCCGGCCGAGCTGAGCGGCGGCATGAAGCAGCGCGTCGGGATCGCGCGCGTGCTCGTGATGGAGCCCGAGGTGCTGCTGATGGACGAGCCCTTCGGGAGCCTCGACGCCCAGACGCGCTCGCTCATGCAGGAGCTGCTGCTGGGAATGTGGGAGCGGCAGCACCAGACGGTGCTGTTCGTCACCCACGACCTGGAGGAGGCGCTGCTCCTCGCCGACACCGTCTGGGTGATGACCGCGCGCCCCGGGCGCATCAAGAAGCGCGTGGCCGTGGAGCTGCCGCGCCCGCGCACGCTCGAGATGACGACCTCGCCCGTGTTCAACGAGCTGAAGCGCGAGCTGCTGGCCCTGATCCGCGAGGAGAGCCTGCGCGCCGCTCAGGAGCGGTGACCGGCCGGCGCCAGGTCGCGGAGCGCCGTGACCACCCGCGCGGGCAGCGACGGGTCGCCCTTGCCGCGGCTCCAGCCGAGGTCGTGGCCGCCGCGGACGACCACGAGCGCCGTCGGCGCAGGGACGAGCGCGCGCGCCTCGTCGATCTCCGCGGGAGCGCCGAACGGGTCGGCGTCGCCGTGGACGAACAGCGCGGGGACGCGGAGGCGCGGCAGGTGCGCGGCGCGGACGTCGTCCGGCCTTCCGGGAGGGTGAAGCGGGTACGAGAGCAGCAGCAGCGCCGCGGCGAGCGACGGCTCCTCGGCGACCAGCATCGACGCCATCCGGCCGCCGTACGACTGCCCCCCGAGGAAGACGCGCCCCGGACCCGACTTGCGGAGCGCGCGGACGGCGTGGCGGAGGCCGGCGCGGTCGCGCGCCGCGCCCTGCGGCGCGGGCGGGCCGGAGGCGCGCTGCTGCCTGAACGGCAGGTCGCAGCGGAGCGCGGTGACGCCGGCGCCGGCGAAGGCCCCGGCGAGCGCGACCAGGAGCGGCATGCGGCAGTCGCCGCCCGCCCCGTGGGTCAGGACGATGCCGTCGCCCGAGGGGCGAGCCGGCCGGTGGAGGAAGCCGCTGACGTCGGGCTCGCCGGACGCGCGGCGCTCGAACGGCTCGCCGGTCACACCACCTTGTCGCGCCGGAGCGCCGCGATCTCCTCCGCCGAATAGTCCAGCTCGCGGAGGACCTCGTCCGTGTGCTGCCCGTGGGTGGGCGCCGGCATGCGGATCTCGCCCGGCGTCCGCGACAGCGTCACCGGCACCGCCTGCACGCGGATCTCCCCGCGCTCCGGGTGTCGCACGGGCCGGGCCATCTCGAGGTGGCGCACCTGCTCGTTCTCGAAGACCTCCTTGACGTTCAGGATCGGCCCCGACGGCACGCCCGCCTGGTTCAGGATCTCGATCCACTCGGCGCTCGTCTTCCGGGACAGCACCCGGTCCAGCGCGGCGTTCATCTCCTTGCGGTTCCTCGACCGGTCGGCCAGCGTCTTGAACCGCGGGTCGTCGATCAGCTCGGGCGCGCCGATGGCCGTGCAGAGGCGGCGGTACATCACCTGCCCCGACGCCGCGATGTTGATGTGGCCGTCGGCGGTGGTGAAGACGCCCGTGGGGATGCCCGTCGGATGGTCGTTGCCGGCCTGGGGCGGGATCTCGCCGTCGATGAGCCAGCGCGCGGCCTGGAAGTCCAGCATCGTCACCATCGCCTGCAGCAGCGACGTGTGGACCCACTGGCCGCGGCCCGAGCGCTCGCGCTCGAGGAGCGCGACGAGGATGCCCTGCGCCAGGAACAGCCCGGCCGTGAGGTCCGCGACCGGGATGCCGACCCGCACGGGCCCCTGGCCCGGCAGCCCCGTGATCGACATGAGACCGCCCATGCCCTGCGCGATCTGGTCGTAGCCGGGGCGGTCGCGGTACGGCCCCGTCTGGCCGAACCCGGAGATCGACGCGTAGACGAGGCGCGGGTTCAGCTGGCTCAGGGCCTCGTAGTCGATGCCCAGCCGGTGCTTGACGTCGGGACGGAAGTTCTCCACGAGCACGTCGGCGCGGGCGACCAGGCGCTTGAGCACCTCCACGCCCCGCGGGTGCTTGAGGTCGAGCGTCATCGAGCGCTTGTTGCGGTGCAGGTTGAGGAAGTCGAAGCCGAGCGCGGTCGAGTCGCCCTCGACCTCCTCGCGCGCCTCCACCTTCACGACGCGGGCGCCCATGTCGGCGAGCTGGCGGACGGCGGTGGGCCCGGAGCGGGCGCGGGTGAGGTCGACGACCGTGACGTGCTCGAGCGGCAGCGGGCTCACGAGGCTTTCCCTCCGGCGCCTGACGGCAGGATCGCCGAGCCGGTCTGGGAGGCGGGGTTCCGGCGCGTCCAGCGGCCGGCGTCCACCGCCGTCAGGAAGTCCAGCACGGCGCGGTTGAAGAGGTCCGGCTCCTCCAGGTTGATGGCGTGCCCGGACTTCGGCAGCACCACGAGGCCCGAGACCGGCATCGTGCGCTTCAGGAAGATGGCGGGCTCGAGGCACGGGTCGTCCTCGTCGCCCGTCATGATCAGCGTCGGGACCTCGCAGCGCGCGAGCCGGTCGCGCAGCTCGAACACCGACGGCCGGGTCATCTGCACGCCGCGCAGCGTGAGCGCGTGGCCCCTCGCCGAGCCCGCGGCCAGCTGCTCGTAGAACTCCTGCCAGCCGAGGGGGTCCTTGTCCATGAACTGCACGCGCGTCGGCCCCCTGGCGTAGACGTCGGCGGCGGCCCGCATGCCGTCCGTCTCGAACTTGCGCGCGGTCAGCTCGACGTCCTGCCGGAACTTCTCCCGGTCAGCGGCGACGCTGCCGTAGCCGGCGCCGGCGACGACCAGCGACAGCGCGCGGTCCGGCGAGCGCAGGCCGAAGTGCAGCGTCGCGTAGCCGCCCATCGAGAGCCCGCACACGTGGGCGCGGTCGATCCGGAGCGCGTCGAGGAGCCCGCGGATGTCGTCGGCGGCGCGGTCCTGGCTGTAGGCCGACGGGTCGTCCGGCACGTCGGAGGGCGGGTAGCCGCGGGCGTTGAACGCGATCGTGCGGTACCGGCGCGCGAAGAACTGCACCTGGGGCCGCCACGAGCGGTGGTCGCCGGCGAACTCGTGGACGAAGACGAGCGGCCGCCCCTGCCCGACCTCCTCGTACCAGAGGTTGACGCCGTCGACCCGGGCGGTGGGCACGTCAGCCGGACCAGGGAAAGTTGGCCTTGACGATCTCGAACGTCTTGGTGCCGCCCGGGAGCTGCGCGGTCACCGTGTCCCCCACGGACTTGCCGATCAGCGTGCGCGCCAGCGGCGAGAGGATCGAGATGCGGCCCTGCGCCGGCTCGGCCTCGTCGGAGCCGACGATCCAGTAGCGGTGCTCCTTGCCGTTCTCGTCCTCGAGGAGCACCGTGGAGCCGAACGTCACGCGGTCGCCCTGCGACGGCGGATCGATCACCTCCGCGGCGCCGACCTTCGCCTCGAGCTCGCTGATCCGGCCCTCGAGGAAGCTCTGCTTCTCGCGCGCCGCGTGGTACTCGGCGTTCTCGCTGAGGTCCCCGTGCGCGCGCGCCTCGGCGATCGCCTTCGTGATCGCCGGCCGCTCGACGCGCTTGAGCCGGTCGAGCTCGGCGGCGAGCCGCTCGTAGCCCGCGCGGGTCATCGGTGTCCGCTTGACCGACATGGACGTACCTTACCATGCCGCTCCGCGGGGGTGTATCCTGAGCCGGTATGCGCGCTGCGCTCGTCCTCGCCCTCCTGGCGCTGCTCGGCGCCGCCTGCAACCGCTCGCAGGCCGAGTCGCCCGGGACGGCGGCGCAGGCCGACAAGGCGGCGGCGCAGGCCGAGAAGCCCCCGGCGGCGGGCGCCGCATTCCGCCCGATCGCGATCACCGTCGCCAGGGCGGAGACGCGCACGGCGCAGCGCACGGTCGAGACGAGCGGCAGCCTGCTCGCGTGGGAGGAGGTCCAGGCCCGCGCGGAGCAGCCCGGCCGGATCGCGCGGCTGCGCGTGGACCTGGGCGATTACGTGACCGCCGGCCAGATCCTCGCCGACTACGACCGCCGCGAGTTCGAGTACGCCGTCGAGCAGGCGCGCGCCGCCGTCGGCGCGGCGTCGGCCCAGCTCCGGCGCCAGAAGGACGCCCTCGCCGCCCTCGAGGCCGAGGTGGCGCGCGCGCAGTCGGTGTACGAGTGGAGCAAGTCGGAGCTGGAGCGCTCGCAGCAGCTCTTCGACCGGCAGCTCATCGCCATGCGCGACGTGGACAACGCCCGCAACGGCTTCAACGTGGCGGCCGCGCAGCTGGCGGCGGCCAGGGTCGCCCTCGCCCAGCACCCCGACCTGGTCCGCGCCGCCGAGGCCGAGATGAAGCGGGCCGAGGCCGCGCTCGCCATCGCGGCCAAGCGCCTCGAGGACACCACGGTGCGGGCGCCCATCGCGGGCCACATCGCGAGGCGGCACGTCTCGGCGGGCGAGTTCGTGAAGGACAGCGCGCCGCTGTTCACGATCGTCGTCGTGAACCCGCTCAAGTACTCGGGATCGGTGCCGGAGCGCCACGCGCCGGAGGTGCGCGTCGGCCAGGCGGTCCGGCTCACCGTCGAGGCGCATCCCGGGCGCGACTTCGCCGGCACCGTGACCCGCGTGGCCCCCGCCGTCGACGTGCAGACGCGCACGCTCGGGCTCGAGGCGCGCGTCCCCAACGACGGGGGCCTGCTGCGGCCCGGCTTCTTCAGCAAGGGCACGGTCCTCACCCAGGCCGGCGTGACGACGGTCGTCGTGCCGGCCGAGGCCATCTTCTACGTGGCGGGCCTCACCAAGGTGTTCGTGGTGACGGGGTCGACGGTCGAGGAGCGCCTCGTGCGCCCCGCCGGGCGCCAGGGCGCCTGGGTCGAGGTCGCGCCGTCGACGCAGCCCAGGGAGACGGTGCGGCCCGGCGAGATCGTCGCCACCTCCAACCTGCCCTCGCTCTTCGACCGCGCCCCCGTGGCCGTCCCCGGCCAGTAGCGTGAGCGCCCTCGAGGTCTTCGTCCGGCGCCCCGTCTTCACCACCATGCTCGTCGCCTCGCTGGTGGTGCTGGGCATCGCCTCGTTCGTCCAGCTCGGCGTCGACATCTTTCCGAAGGTCGACCTGCCGACGATCACGATCACGACGCGCCTGCCGGGCGCCTCGCCCGAGGAGATCGAGAGCCAGATCACCAAGGTCATCGAGGAGGCGGTCAACACGATCGCCGGCCTCGACGAGCTGCGCTCGTCCTCGATCGAGGGCCAGTCGCAGGTGTTCGCCACCTTCGTGCTCGAGCGCGACGTGCAGGAGGCCGCCAACGACGTCCGCGAGAAGGTCAACGCCGTCGTCTCGCGGTTCCCGGCGGGGACGGACGCGCCGGTCATCGAGAAGGCCGACCCGGACTCGGCGCCCGTCATGGCCGTCGTCGTCTCCGGCCAGCGGACGACGCGGGAGATCACCGAGATCGCCGACAAGCGGGTCAAGCGGCAGCTCGAGACCGTGAAGGACGTCGGCGCCATCACGATCGTCGGCGGCCGCAAGCGCGAGATCCAGGTGTTCGTCGACCCCGGCAAGCTCTCCGCCTACGGGCTCTCGATCCAGCAGGTGAAGGACGCCCTCCTCCGCCAGAACGTCGAGATCCCGGGCGGGCGGCTCACCGGCGGCCCCCGCGAGGAGGGCGTCCGGACGCTGGGCCGGCTCGAGTCGCCGCAGGAGTTCGAGGAGCTGATCGTCGCGGACTTCAAGGGCGGCCCCGTCCGCATCCGCGACATCGGCGTCGTCCGCGACGGCGAGGAGGAGGCGCGGACGCTCTCCCGCCTCAACGGGCGCAACGCCGTCTCGCTGGTCATCCGGAAGCAGTCGGGCACGAACACGGTGGCGGTCGTCGACACGCTGAAGGCGCGGCTCGCCGAGATCCAGAAGGGGTTGCCGCAGGACATCAAGTTCGAGATCGTCCGGGACCTGTCGCGCTTCATCAAGCGCTCGATGCACGAGGTCCAGGACCACCTGCTGCTGGGCGGCCTCCTGGCCAGCCTCATCGTCGCCGTCTTCATCGGCAACCTGAGCCGCCTGGAGACGGCCGTCGTCGGCCTGATCGTCCTCGCCGTCGCCGCGGCCTTCGCGACCGGCGATCCCGACCTGCTGCTGCGGGTCACCGCCGCGGCGGCGATCTTCACCATGGTGTTCTTCGGCCTGGTGCGCAAGCTGCGCCCGGCCTTCGTGGCGGCCCTCGCCATTCCGTGCTCGATCGTGGCGACGTTCACCGCGATGCGCATGGCGGGCTTCACGCTGAACAACCTCACGATGCTGGGTCTGTCGCTGTCGACCGGCATCGTCATCGACGACGCCATCATCGTGCTGGAGAACATCTACCGGCACATCGACGAGGAGGGGCGGTCGCCCTTCGAGGCCGCCATCACCGGCACCCGGGAGATCGCGCTCGCCGTGACGGCGACCACGCTCTCCCTGGTCGTGATCTTCCTGCCCGTCGCCTTCATGGGCGGCCTCGTCGGCAAGTTCTGGAACTCGTTCGGGCTCACGGCGACGTTCGCCATCATGGTCTCCCTGCTGGTCGCCTTCACGCTGACGCCGATGCTCGCCGCGCGGATCTTCGTCGCCCGGCCCGGCGCGCGGCGCGCGCCGGCGGCCGCCCCGGGCGGCGGCGGCCACGGCCACGGCGGTCGCTTCTACCGCGCGTTCGAGCGCGGCTACGAGGCGCTGCTCGCCTGGTGCCTCCGCCGCCGCTGGGTGGTGGTGCTCGCCTGCCTCGGGATCTTCGCCTTCGGGTGGTACCTGGCCACGATCTCGAAGCTCGAGTTCGTCGTGAACGACGACATGAGCGAGTTCGAGGTGGTCGCGGAGGCGCCGCCGGGCGCCTCGCTCGAGCGCACGGCGGAGCTGGTCACCCGCATGGAGCGGACGCTCGCGACGATGCCGGAGGTCGTCACGCTCTTCTCGACCGTCGGCGTCCGCGGCCAGGCCCAGGCCAACGTGCAGGACATCTCGATCTACGTGGGCCTCCAGCACCTGACCCAGCGCAAGCGCACGCAGGACGAGATCAAGCAGGAGGCGCGCCGGCTCCTCGAGGCCTTCCCCGGCATGCGGGTGAGCGTGCAGAACATCAACCTGATCGGCGGCGGCGGCTTCCGCCAGACCGAGTTCAACCTGATCCTCCGGGGCCCCGACCTGAACCGCCTCCAGGCGTTCGCGCACCGGGTCATCACGGACCTGCGCGGGCGCGGCGGGTTCGTCGACCTCGACACCTCGGTCGCCAACCGGCAGCCCGAGGTGCAGATCGCCGTCGACCGCCAGAAGGCCTCCGACCTCGGCATCCGCGTGGAGACCGTCGCCTCGACGCTGCGCACGATGGTCGGCGGCGAGCGGGTGGGCTTCTACCGGGAGCTGGGCGAGCAGTACGACGTGCGGCTGCGGCTGCAGGAGAGCTTCCGGGCGGACCCGGCGTCGCTGCAGAACGTCTTCGTCCCCGCCGCGGACGGCCGGCTGGTGCGGCTGTCGAACGTCGCCTCGCTCGGCACCGGCATGAGCCCGGGCCAGATCGAGCGCTACGCCCAGGAGCGGTCGATCACGGTCGTGTCCAACCTGTACCGGAAGCCGCTCGCCGAGGCGTACCGCGAGGCCTACGCCGCCGTCGCCCGCGAGAAGATGCCGCCGGAGTACGGCATCGTGACGACCGGCCGCGGCAAGCTGCTCCAGGAGTCGATGCGCAGCTTCGCGATCGCGCTGGTGCTGTCGCTCGCCTTCATCTACATCGTGCTGGCGGCGCAGTTCGAGTCGTTCGTCCACCCGATCACGATCATGATGTCGATGTTCCTGTCGATCCCGTTCGGGCTGCTCACGCTGACGCTGCTCGACCGGCTCGGCGTGTCGACGGCGACGCTCAACATCTACTCGATCATGGGGCTCTTCCTGCTCATGGGCGTCGTCAAGAAGAACGCGATCCTCCAGGTCGACTACACGAACGTGCTCCGCGCCCGGGGCCTGCCGCGCTTCCAGGCCCAGATGGAGGCCGACCGCGCGCGCCTCCGGCCGATCCTCATGACCACGCTGGCGATCATCGCCGGCATGCTGCCGGTCGCCCTCGGCCGCGGCGACGGGTCGGCCTCGCGCGCGTCGCTGGCGATGGTCGTCGTGGGCGGGCAGGCGCTCTGCCTGCTGGTGACGCTGGTCGCCACGCCGGTGATCTACTCGATGTTCGACGACCTCCGCGGCCTGCGCGCGTTCGGCAAGGTGCGCTTCCCGCGCTGGAAGCCGGCCCGCCTCCGCCGCGCCTGGGAAGGCGCCCGCACCCTCCTGCTGTGACGCCCGATCCGCGAGGGCGAGGCGCGACGCCGGCGGAACGGCGGCGCCGGCGAAGCCCGGGGACACGGACGGCCAGGCCGGGGCGCGGCGGCCGCCGGAACGCCGTCTGGCGAGCCATGTATCGGGGGTCGCCGACCCGCTCCCCACCCCGTTCCGGTGGGCTGCCGAAGCCGAGGCTTCAGCCGCCTTGCCTCAATGTCGCGTCTATCGGCCCCGTGATGACGGCTGCATCGCGCACGAGGTCAATGCCCTCCTGCGTCCGCCATATCGTGACTGGATCTTCTGTGAACCCCGAATCATTCGACGGTAGCCGCCTGCAGTGGCCACGGCGGGCGAGTTCCACCGCCGTCGCCAGGACAGCCGCGTCAGGCGGACGGAGAGAAGTGGAGTTACGGATTTCGTTCGTCAACTGGACCGTCGTCGCCGTCAACGGTATCTGCCGCACGCAGTCGACGATCCGTTCCAGGACAACCCAGAAACTTTGCGTGGCCGCGTCCGCCGCCTGCGCCACGGCAGCGCGCGCTACGTCGAGAGCGTTGCCCCCGAGCGGTTCGAGTATCGCCGAGCGAGCAAACTCACGTCGGGCACTGCCGAGGTCTGTCATCAGCCTCGATTTCGCAGGGGTCGAGGTGAAGACGTGCGCTCGGGATCGCCGGGAGGTTGGGGAATGCCGCACGAAGAGGGCTCCCGCCGTGGTAGATGAGGGGTGCGAGCCACACCCATCGA
>Ga0073934_10003161_pt1 | contig 31348 bp, 25 predicted proteins | sample LarsenN4metaG_FD_76834 | JGI IMG/M metagenome (GOLD analysis project Ga0073934, IMG submission 76834) | Hot spring sediment bacterial and archeal communities from British Columbia, Canada, to study Microbial Dark Matter (Phase II) - Larsen... ...
GAAGCCATCCGGGCTTTGCGGGACCGCCACGATCCAAGAATTGCTCCTGCGTTGGGCGCCTTACTGCAGCCGCATGAAGGCTTGGATGTCAGGCGAGCAGCAGGAGGGGCGTTGCAGGACCTTCCCTGCAAGGGTGAATGCATTGTCTCGACTCTGCACTACCTTGAGAGAATCTGGCGTGGCGACCTGAATCACGAAGACAGGGGTGTCCGTCCTCCTGGTTTCGAAGAGGTAAAAGCCAGCTTGGCGAAAGACCAGCAGGCACTCTATAGCAGTGTATTGCTCCCTTCTAATTTAGACAGTCAGGGCCTCGTTTTTTAGTACGCCTGTGAAAGCCAAGAACGCCTCCCGCGGGGTGCGGTTTTCCACCCCGCGATGGGGCCGGTCGTGATTGTACTCTTCGATCCAGCGCGCGATGCCACTGCGCGCTTCCTCCACGCTGCGATATTCCGCCGTCCAGACTTCCTCCTCCTTCAGGCTGCGATGGAACCGCTCGATGTAGCTGTCGCCTTCCGGGTGATGATAGGCCGTGCGCCGATGCGTGATCCCCAGCCGCCCGAGTGTTTCCAGGAACCGCGCCGAAGTGAACTGCGTGCCGTTGTCAGTCGTCAGCGTCACCTGGGTCTCCCGGCTGCCGGCGGGCAGCCGTTCCAGCACCGCCTGCTCCACCGCCGCCAGCGCATCTGCGGTCCGACAGCGGTGCGAGAGATGCCAGCCCACGATCTCCCGCGTGCAGCAGTCGATCACGCTCACCAGATAGGCCCAGCCCACGGCCGGTCCCGCCCAGATTTTGGTCATGTCCGACTGCCAGATGTGATTCGGTTGCGTGGCTTCCACGCGCCCCCACTCTTTTTTGCGCCGGGCCCGCAGACGACGGGAACGCACCAGCAGCCCACGTTCTCGCATCACCCGCAGCACGCGCTTGCGATTGACTCCCAACCCTTCCTTGCGCCGCAGCCACCAGGCCACGCGACGATAGCCGTAGGCTGGCTTCTCCCCACAGGCCACCACGATCTCCTCGTCGTAGGTGCGGTCCGCTCGGCTGCCGCGCGGCTGCTTCCGGTAGTACAGGCTCGACCGGCTGATCAGCAGTGTCGTGGCCACCAGCGTTGCCGTGTGTCCCTGCGCCACCAGCTCCCGTGCCTGGGAGTGAACCTCACCGCAGCTCACTCCCCCACGACGTTTTTTAGGATTTCCATCTCCAGGGACTTGCGCCCCAGGGTCCGTTCCAGTTGCCGGATGCGGCGGTCCTTTTCCGTTTCCGCCGCGGCCGCGCTTCTCCCCCCAAGCGCGGCCTTGGCGCCCTGCTCGGCTTCATCCTTCCAGCGATAGAAGAGCGTCGGAGCAATCCCGTACCGCCGGCACGTCTCCGAGACGTTCCCACTCTTGATCCCTTCCTGCACGATCTCCCACTTCTCCTCCACCGTCCGTTGCACTCGCGCACGCCTTCCCATGTTGCCTCCTTTGAAGTCGGAGGCCCCGCATCATACCGAAACTACCTGTCTAGTTTTAGAGGGGTGCACTACACGGGGTCAGTCTTGGAGACACGGTCTGCGCGTCACCGTTCGACGACGTTTTGTCCTTTACTGGCGTTGCTCGCAGAGGGGGGCATTCAACTGTCGACTTCTTCTTCCAGGTGACGACACGATTGAAAGCGAACGCTTCCTCACCCATGGGAAGCCATTGGAAAGTTTGGGTTGCAGCTTCGAGTTGGCTAGGAAGCGCTGGCTCGCTGTTGACGTACCTCCGACCGTTGACATTTATCAGGCCCACTCCCTGTTCGAAGAGGGAGAAGCCGACGGAGCGTGGAGCTTTGACGAGGGACATTGTGGACATCCCCTTGGAAAACACTGACGGGCGGGTGGCCCACCCTTCGGTGCTCTTCTCCATAGCTCTGTTCTTGCGTCGGCAACTTTTCGACCTTTCAACCCCGCGACCTGCCGACTTTCGGCCAGGCAACCTCTTGCAACCCTGCGGTTTCAAAACAGCTTAGGCAAGGGGGTAGGTCCATTTGCAGGTTGACCGTGTCTATGCGGGGGGCATAGAATTCTTTACTTAGGACGAGATGGGGGGTTCGCAATGCAAGGCGCTATTCGTGTCTTTCTAATCGCTCTGGTCACCGCGGGGCTGGTGGTGCCCATTCCGCTCACGGCTCAGGAGAAACAGGAGCCCAAGCAGGAAAAGCCCAAAGACACGAAGAAGTCCGACCGCGCCCGCGAGAAGGAACTCGACTCGCCTTACAAGAAGTGGCTCAAGGAAGAAGTCGTGCTCATCATCACCGACGAGGAACGCTCCGCCTTCCTGCGCCTGAACACCAACGAGGAGCGCGAGCAGTTCATCGAGCAGTTCTGGCTCCGCCGGGACAGCACCCCGGACACGGTGGAGAACGAGTACAAGGAAGAGCACTACCGCCGTATTGCCTACTCCAACGAGCGCTTCGCCTCCGGCATCCCCGGCTGGAAAACCGACCGCGGGCGCATTTACATCATGCACGGACCGCCGGACGAGATCGAGTCCCATCCCAGCGGCGGCTCCTATCAGCGGCCCTATGAAGAGGGCGGCGGCTCCACCTCCACCTATCCCTTCGAAAAGTGGCGCTACCGCTATATCGAGGGCATCGGCAACGAGGTCATCCTGGAATTCGTGGACCCCACCTCCACCGGCGAGTATCGCCTGACCATGGATCCTTCCGAAAAGGACGCCCTGCTGATGATCCCCGGGGCCGGGTTGAGCGAGCTGGAAGCCATGGGCATGGCCTCCAAGTCCGACCGCTTCACGCGCACCGACGGCACGCGACTGCCCAAGACCCTTGGCGGGCAGCCGGCCAGCATGAACCAGTTCGAGCGCCTCGACCTGTACGCCAAAATCCAGCGGCCGCCCGTGGTCAGGTTCAAAGACCTTGAGGAAGTGGTCAACTTCCGTCTCTTGCGCAACCAGATCCACTTCGACTATCACTTCGACTTCCTGCGCGTGACCGGGGACACCGTGCTGGTGCCCATCACCGTGCAGATCCCCAACAAGGAGATGACCTTTAAAGCCACCGAAGGGGTGCACTCCGGGGTGCTCAATATTTTCGGGCGCATCACCACGCTGACCGGGCGCATCGCGCAGACCTTCGAAGACGTGGTCAACCGCGACTTCCCGGAAGAGATCTTGCCGCAGTCACTGAAGGGCCTGTCCATCTACCAGAAGGCGGTGCCGCTGCGCGCCGGCCTGTATAAGCTCGACCTGGTGATCAAGGACGTGAACAGCGGCAACGTGGGCGTGGTCAACGCGCGGCTGGCCGTGCCGCGGTACGAGGAGAACAAGCTGGCCAGCAGCACGCTCATCCTGGCCGACAATATCGAGCGCGTGCCCATCAAGCAGATCGGCGTGGGCCAGTTCGTGCTGGGCTCTTCCAAGGTCCGCCCGCGGCTGGATGCCACGTTCGTGCAGGGCGATCGCCTGGGCATCTATCTGCAAGTCTATAACCTGGGCATTGACCAGACCACGCAGAAGTCCTCCGTGGCCATCGAATACCGCATCCGCAAGGACGACAAAGAAATCGCACGGTTCAACGAAACTTCCGCCGAGCTCCAGCAACACGGCGAGCAATTGACGCTGGAGAAGATGGTGTCCCTCGGGCAGTTCGCTCCCGGCAAGTACAAGTTGGAAATCCAGGTCACCGACAATGTCACCAAGCAGTCCATTACTCCGTCGGAGGAGTTCACCGTAAAGCCCCCGGACAAAGCCCCGGAGAAAACCGCGGCAAAGAATTAACGTGGGAGGCGTTGCGCTGTGATGGTTCGACGACTTCGGACTCTGGGTTGGGCGCTGCTGCTGTGCATCCCGCTCGGGGGGATGCCAGTGCACGGCGATTCGCCCTACGGGAAACTTTCCGGCCTGGTGGTGGACCCGGCCGGCATCCCCCAGATGGGCGCTACGGTGATGCTGCTCGCGGAGGAGGCGCGCGTCGCTGCACCCCTGCAACTGCTCACCAATGACCGCGGCCTGTTCTCCTCCGACCGCGTGCGGCCGGGGCTCTATTCCGTCCGCGTCACGCTGGCCGGATTCCTGCCTGCGCTCGAGCGTCACGTGCGTGTGGACGCCAATCTGACCACCCTGCTGCGCGTGGAGCTGGGCTCCGTGTTCACGTCGCTGGAGCGTCTGCGCCCGCAGCCGCAGCAGCAGAGCGAATCCGACGACTGGGCCTGGGTGCTGCGCACCTCCGCGGCCACGCGCCCCGTGCTGCGCTACGCGGATGGCGAAGTCGTCGAGGGCGGTGCTGCGGGCGATGCGAAAAACAGGCGCGTGTCCCGCGGACGCGTGGAACTCACCTCCGGCGCGCGCCGCCCCGGCTCGGTGTCCAACGTGGCAGACGCTCCCTCCACGGCCTTCGCCTTCGAGCAGAGCCTCGGCCGCCAGCAGCGCATCGTTTTCGCCGGCGAGGCCAGCTACGAGCGTTCGCCCTCTGCCGGCTTCGCCGCCATCTGGCTGCCCGCCAGCGGCGCGCAGACTACTCTGGTTCTGCGCCGCACCGATCTGGGCGCTTCCGGACCCATCTTCCGCGGGGCCCGGCTGGATCATGCGAGCCACCTCGCGCTCGGCGAAGGCATCTTGTTTCGTTACGGCGCGGAATACGTTCTGGTCGGGCTGGGGACTTCCACGTCGTCGCTGCGTCCGCGCGGCGAGCTGGATGTGCGCCTGGCGCGCGATTGGCTGCTTTCGTTCACCGTTGCGCCGCGGCCGTTCTCGAGCCTCGATTACCCTGGCACCGCCTTGGAAACCGCCGTGCTCTCCCTGGATGCCTTCCCGGCGGTCTTTCTCCGCAACGGCCGCCCCGTGCTGGAAAGCGGCTGGCATGACGAGTTTTCGAGCGAGCATCAGCTCGGTCCTGGCACCCGTCTGATTGCCTCCGTCTTCCGCGACCGCTCGCGCCACACGGCCGTGTTTGGCCGCGGCTCGGTCGCCCATCCCGATTTCTTCCAGGATTCCTTCTCCCATGGCTTCGCCTATGACGGCGGCGGCTCCGCGGCGTGGGGCGCGCGCTTGGCCTGGCGCCAGAAGTTCTACGGCGGTTGGGAAGCGGATTTCATATACGCCTGGGCCGGCGCCCTCGTGCCGGACGAGTTGGCCGCCGCCGCGGATCTGCGCGACGCCCTGCGCACGCAGCAGCGCCTTAGCCTGGCCGCGCGGGTTTCCGGCCACCTGCCGCGCATGAGCACGCGCTTCACCGCCAGCTACAAGTGGCTGAATGGGCGCGTGGTCTCGCGCCAGGATCCTTTCGGCGAGATCCTGTATCAGACGGACCCGTTCCTCAACGTCCGCTTGCGCCAGCCCTTGCCCAGCTTCTTCTTCCCGGGCAAGGTGGAGGCTCTGGCCGATTTCCGGAATCTGCTGGCGCAGGGTTACGTGCCGGTGACCACGCCCGAAGGCCAGCTTCTGCTGATGCCAGCTTTCCGGACGTTCCGGGGAGGCTTCAGCTTCCAGTTCTAGGGTGGGAGAACGGATTACGGATTTCGGTAGGATGGTTCCCAAAAGTCAAAGAGTTTCCCTCCTCCGTTCCAGGGCCTTTGCTATGTTGCTCAAATGGAACAAAATACAGGGTGGGGAGTCTCTGGCTTTCTGGAACAGAAAATGCTCCGCTATCTGTTACTCGATTGCCCGGGCAGGGAACTGCCTCGATGAACACTAGCCTTCGCATGCGTCTTGGGCAGGTTTCGCTGGCGGTTCTTACGCTGGCCGCGTTCATCTTTGGCATTCTCAATTTCCACCAGCGCACCACGTTCATCACCCCGGACGACGGCGCCTCTTGGGAAGACTCTCCCGCCGGTGTTCGCGCCTTTCATGTGGTGCAGGGTTCGCCGGCCGACACGGCCGGCATCAAGCGCGATGACCTGGTGCGCGCCATCAAGGGACCGGCGCGCGCCCGCGAAATCCAGCGCGCCGTGCAGGTCACCCAGGAAATCTTTAAGGCCGGCCCGTGGGCCAAGCTCACCTACACCATCAACCGCGGCGGCGCGGAGTTCGACACTACCGTCATCACCATCCCCGCTGAAAAAGCCACTTCCATCGAAAACTATCTGCGCATCGTGGGCTTGCTCTATCTCTTCATCGGCCTGTTTATTTTTGTCAGCCGCTGGAACGCGCCCCGCGCGGTGCACTTCTATTTCTTCTGCCTGGCCTCCTTCATCCAGTATTCCTTCCACTACAGCGGCAAGTTGAACCCCTTCGACTGGACCATCTACTGGGGCAACGTGGTGTCCATGCTGCTCCAGCCGGCCCTGCTGCTGCACTTCGCGCTGGTCTTCCCGGAGCGGCGGGCCTCGCGCACGGCGCACGCGCTGCGCGTGTTGGCAGTGTACGGCCTACCGTCCGCGCTGCTGCTGCTGTACATCGGGGTGGCCACCCGCGCCTTGAGCCTGGTGCCCTCGCTCGGCGCACGCATCCTGCTCGACCAGCTCGGCCTCATCTACCTCGGCACCTACTTTCTCGCCGCCGCGGTGGTGTTCCTGCGCAGCTACCGCCGCGCGCCCAGCGGCGTGCTCCGCCAGCAGTTGAAGTGGGTCACCGGCGGCACGCTGGCCGGCATCCTTCCGTTCCTCCTGGCCTACATCCTGCCCTACTTCCTCGGGGTCATCCCCAGCCCGTGGATGAAAGTTTCGGCGCTATCCCTGGCCCTGATTCCGCTGTGCTTCGGCTACGCCATCATCCGCTACCGGCTGATGGACGTGGACATCATCTTCAAGCGCGGGGTGGCGTACACGGTGGCCACGGCCGGGGTGGTGGCCATCTATTTCGTAGTCGTGGCGCTGATCGGGCAACTCTTTCACGCCGCGTGGCCCAGCGGCGCGGTGGGCAGCATTATTCCCATCGTCATTGCGGCGCTGCTCTTCCAACCTATACGCGACTGGATCCAGGCGCGCCTGGACCGTTTTTTCTACCGCGACCGCTTTGACTACCGCCGCACGCTCATCGAGTTCGGGCGCACGCTGGCCAACGAGGTGCGCCTCGACCCGCTGCTGGGCTCGGTGATGGATCGCATCTCGCAGACCTTCCTGGTGGACCGCATGGCGGTCTTCCTCGAAAACGGGGAGCAGCCGCCGAAGTTCTATCTGGCCCGCTCCATGGGCGTGCGTTACGACGCTCCGCTCGACCTCGGCTTTCTCGATCCGGCCAACCCCGCACTTTCGGGCGGCCAGCTTTTCTTTGAGTCCGCGCGCGCCGCGCGGCTCCGCGAAGGCCTGCGCGACACCGAGCGCGCCACCATCGAGCAGCTCGATCTGAACTACTTCATCGCCTGCCGCATCCAGGACCGCACGGTGGCCTTCCTGGGCCTGGGCAAAACTGTGGACGGAGACTTCCTCTCCAGCGAGGACCTAGAGCTGCTCGTCACCATGGCCGACTACGTGGCTGTGGCCATAGATAATTCGCGCCTCTACCACTCCCTGGAGCAGAAGGCTGTGCAGATCGAACGGCTCAAGGACTTCAGCGAGAACATCGTGGAGTCCCTCAACGTGGGCGTGTTCGCGCTGGATCACGACGGCGCAATCGAGTCCTGGAATTCCCCGCTGGAGCGCATCGTCGGGGTCAGCCGCGCGGAGGCCCTCGGCCGCAAGCTGGAGGACGTCCTCCCCCACGACCTGTGCGCCGAAATCGGCGCGCGGGCCGCGGAAGAGCACGTCTCCGGAATCTACAAGTTCAACCTGCGCAATCCTGCTGGCCGCCGCCTGGTGGTGAACGTCTCCATCGCCCCGCTGGTGGGCAAATCCGGGGAGCGGCTGGGCCGTCTGGTGCTGATTGACGACATCACCCAGCGCTCCGGCCTGGAAGAGCAGCTCATGCAAAGCGAAAAACTCACTTCACTGGGCCTCCTCGCCGCCGGCGTGGCCCACGAGGTGAACACGCCGCTGGCGGTCATCTCCAACTACAGCCAGATGCTGGCCCGGCAGTTGCCGCCCGACGACCCGCGCCACAAGCTGGTGGACAAAATCGTGAAGCAGACTTTCCGGGCCAGCGAGATCGTCAACAACCTGCTGAACTTCTCGCGCACGGGCGGGGCGGAATTCGCGGAAGTGGACCTTAACAAGCTGTTGGAGGAGACGCTGTCCCTCGTCTCGCACCCCTTCCGCAGCGCGCGCATCTCCGTCATCAAGACGCTGGCGGATTCGCTGCCGCCCGTGCTGGGCTCGTCCAACCGGCTCCAGCAGGTTTTCCTGAACCTCTTCCTGAATGCCCGCGACGCCATGCCCAGCGGGGGCATGCTGGAGGTGCGCACCCTGTCGGAAAATGGCGCCGTCGAAGTGGAGATCACCGATACCGGCGTGGGCATCTCTCGCGAGCATCTGAACCGCATCTTCGATCCCTTCTTCACCACCAAGAGTACCGGGCGCGGCACCGGCCTGGGTCTCTCGGTCAGCTACGGCATCATCAAGGAACACGCCGGAAAGATTGACGTGCGCTCCACCGCAGGCAAGGGCACCTCCTTCCGGCTGGAATTCCCGGTCGCCCGCAAGGCCCTCCATGTCTAAGGGCGCCATTCTGGTCATTGACGACGAGCTGGAAATCCGCGAAGGTCTGGAGGTCCTGCTCTCCTCCGAGGGCTACCAGGTGGCTTCGGTGGAAACCGCCAACGCCGGACTCTCCGCGCTGGAAGATCACCCCTTCGATCTCATGCTGCTCGACGTCAGCCTTCCGGATCGCAACGGCCTGGATGTGCTCAAGGAAGTTCGCGCCCGCGACCCTTTCCTCTCCGTCATCCTGATCACCGCCTACGGCTCCATTGACATGGCCCGCGCCGCCTTCAAGACCGGCGCGCTGGACTACATCACCAAGCCGTGGTCCAACGACGAACTGCTGGCCCAGGTGGCGCAGGCCGTGGAGGGCCGCCGCCTGCGCGAAGAAAACATCCAGCTCAAGCGCGCGCTGAAGCAGCGCTACAACTTCCCCAACATCGTGGGCAAGAGCGAACGTATGCTGCGGGTTCTGGACCTGGTCACCCAGGTGGCGCCGTCGCGCTCCACCGTGCTGATCCAGGGCGAATCGGGCACCGGCAAGGAACTCATCGCCAAGGCCATCCATTCCGCATCCACCCGCGCGGATAAGCCCTTCGTGCCCGTCAATAGCGGCTCGATCCCGGTGGATCTGCTGGAGTCGCAACTCTTCGGGCATGTCAAGGGCGCCTTCACTTCCGCCATCGCCTCGAAAAAAGGGCTCTTCGAGGTCGCCGACCAGGGCACCATCTTCTTCGACGAGATCAGCACCATCAGCCCAGAGACCCAGGCCAAGCTTCTGCGCGTCATGCAGGAGCGCGAGTTCATGCGCCTGGGCGGCACGGAGACCATCAAGGTGGACGTGCGCATCCTGGCCGCTTCCAACACGGACCTGCTCACTCTGGTCCGTGAGGGACGCTTCCGCGAAGACCTCTACCACCGTTTGAACGTCATCGCTCTCCAGCTCCCGCCTCTCCGCGAGCGCAAGGAAGATATCCCCCTGCTGGTGGAGCACTGCATGCGCCGCTTCTGCGAGGAAAATGCCAAGCCCCCGCGACGCTTCAGCGCCGCGGCGATGAAGCTGCTGATGGACTACGACTGGCCGGGCAACGTCCGCGAACTCGAAAACGTCATCGAGCGCGCCGTGGTCCTCTCCACCGCCGATCTGATGGATCTGGACTTGCTTCCGGAAAGCGTGCGCTCGAAGGAAATTCTGAAGGGCGTGCGCCTGCAACTGGCGGACGTGATGCCCTTGCTTCCCGGCGAGCCCGGCGCGCGAACCGGCGCAGACAGCTCGGCGCCCTCGCTCTTTCAGATCGTGGAGGAAGTGGAGCGCCGCATCATCGTGGACATGCTCGAGCAGACCGCCTGGAATCAGACGGAAGCCGCCGAGCGCTTCCAGATCCCGCTCTCTACGCTCAACCAGAAGATTAAACGCCTGGGCATCGAAACGCGCCGCCGCGGCTCCGCCCGTGGCGCGGCTCCCGTCCCCAACGGCGCGCCACCCAACTCCAGCGGAAAGTAAAGCAGGAATGCCTGCCCGCCTAAAACCGAGCGGGGGGTGCTGCACCCTAACCCGATCGACTCCCGCGGAAGAGTATCCACGAGCCAGTGCGTATAATGTGATTTGCGCTGCGGTGCGCCGGGCATGAAAAACGAGCTGGACATCGTTAGGAACGTGACGCAGAAACTCTTAAAGTTGCGGATTCCTTTCATGCTCACAGGTTCGATGGCCCTAAACTACTACGCCCAGCCGCGTATGACGCGCGACATTGATATCGTCATCGAACTGAAACCCGAGAAGGTGCCGCAGTTTTTGGAGGCTTTTGGAGCCGAGTATTACGTATCACCGGAGGCGGTACAAAAAGTCGCAGGGGACCGGACCTTTTTCAACCAGATTCATTAAGAGAGCGTGATCAAAGTGGGCTGCAGAGTGCGAAGGGACTCTGCCCATGCGCAGGCTGAATTCGAACGCCGAAAGGCGGTGCGTATCGGCGACTTCGAAAGGTACGTGGCCAGCAAAGAAGATGTAATCATTTCCAAGCTCTCGTGGGCCAGGGAGTCGCGTTCTGAACTGCAGTTGCGGGATGTCAAGAGGCTGCTAGCAACGGACTACGACCAAAATTACGTACTAGACTGGACGAAGAAACTTGGCCCAGGGGAATTGTTGCCGGAGTGCCTCCGTGGATGGCCGGCCGCTCGATACTTCGCCCGAAGTACATGAGCTCTATCGGTACATGGTGATGCAGTTGACGCCGGAAGAGAGGTTTATCCGGGGCGCGTTAATGTTTGACGCGGCGCGAGATAGTTCTGGCGTCGCTCCCCAAAGACATCAGCGCGGCTGAGCTCCGCCAGCGACTGTACGAACGCATCTACGGGGAACCGTTGCCGGCGGAATTCCCAGCGAATGACAACCCGGAGATCCTTCGTCCCAGTAGAAATAACCGGGACGCGGGATGACAAACAGCGTCACTTTTTCAGGGCGGCGGCCCAGTGGGTGATGAGTAGCAGCAACCTGCCCCCCGATACTGAGGGCTTGCACAAGTAGGCACCTCTGTGCACTGCCCACCCGCGCAAAGCCGTCGCGAGTGGGCGCTACATCCTGGCAATATCCCGCACCACGCTCCTGGACAGATCCGTGCCCTCCAGAAGGGCGTGGCCCAGATTCGTCTCGGCCAGCAACACGTTGGTCAAATCCGCGTTGCGCAGATCCGTAGCGCGCAGATTCGAGCCGCGCAGGTTTGCCCCCTTCAGCACCGCGCCGACCAGTTTTGCCCCGGCCAGATTCATGCGGAACATCTCCGAGCCGCTCGCGTTCACTTCGCTCAGGTCTGCGCCTTCGGCATTTGCCTCGGTCAGGTCGCTGTTGGTGATCTGTGCTTTGCGGAGGTTTGCGCCAGCAAGGTTCACTCCCGCCAGCCGACTCCCGCTCAGGTTCGCTTCCTCGAGCCATGCCTCGCCCAGGTTGGCATTCATCAGGTTCACTGCACGCAGGTCGGCGCGGTCGAGTCTTGCCCCGGCCAGGTCCGCGCACACCCCGCCCGCCTCCCCGCGCACGTATTTCGCGTGGGCCTCGAGAATTTCGCTGAGTCGCTTTCCATTGTGATGAATACTCTTCGGACTCTTCAGCCCCATTCTGACACTCCAGATTGCAATGGATTTTCGAGACTGTAATTGTAATCAAAGCTGCCGTGTCTGTGAAGGATGGGGAGTAATGTCCTCATTTGAATTGCACTGGTGGGTCGAAACTCTGGCTCCGACGTTCTCGGGTTGCGCTTATGCCTTTCCGCGCGGGCTTAGGCCCGCGCGGAGAACGCGCAGCCGTCCGCCTGTTCGGCGGAGCTGAAGCTCCGCCCCCCAACTCCAAATCACAACTGCACTGAAATTAGGACACCACCGAGGGAAGGGCGAGGTCAGGAAGTTCGAAATTTGAGATAGAAAATGGCTCCGTTAACCTCCTCGGCGCAGCCGGATTTGGAGTGCGGCGTCCCGAAGCTTCAGGACGCCGCTTTGCTTGGCGCGAAGCTTGCTTCGCGTGCTCCGCTCTTGACAGTGCCTTAGCGACCTGCCGCAGTCCAAGGCGGAAGCCCTTCGGCAAGCTCAGGGTAAGCGGCGGGAGGGGAGGGAGTAGTTGCGGATGGAGCCGAAGGTGGCGACACCGATGTGCAGAAAGGAAACCCAGCGCTCGAGGCGGTGATGGTTGGTACGATGGAAGAGATACGAAAGGCCGACGGAAGTGAGCGCGCCGGCGGCTTCGATGGCGGCGAAGGCAGGCTTGTTGTCCACGATGTCGTTGGTGAGCAGGATTTCGTTGCGGCCGCGGCGGCGCATGTTGCCGGTGGAGTGGAAATCCAGCGCGCGTGCGGCAGTCACGCCAGCGAAGAGCCAGGCGTTTCGCTTATCCCAGAAGCGGTGCGGGGCCGGCAACTTCGAGGCATTGCTCTGAGCCTGGTGGAGAAGAGCGGAAGCGTGGAAGGGAGGAAATGAGGAAGTGAAAAGAGCAGAGGCCAGTGGCCAGCGACTCGTTGCCAGCAAAGACGCCGATTCCCGTTGCGGACAGGGCCGAGGATTCTCAGATTGCAGATTTGAAATTTCAGATACCGGGCAGAGAGAGGAAATGAGCGTCAGAGATGGAGCGCGGAGCGGGAGGGGCGCGAGATCTTGCGCCGCAACGGAACCGGAAATGAACAAGCAGGCGACGAAAACAAGCGGGGCCGGGCTAGCAGAGCGCATCGAGCAGATTGTAGAAAAGAACAGAGGCTAGTGGCTAGTGTCGTGTCCCAGAAATACGGTGAGTAAGTTTCAGCCGTCCCTACGGGACTGACGTTTTGCTATGCCTCCTGTTCCCAGCGACAAATCGCTGGGCTGATTTCATGGAGTCCGTTCGCGACGCTTTGGACTAATGCAAGGTATTTCCGGGACACGGCCCTGGCAAGTGTCACCAATCATTCTGAACGAGCACAACCACCGCGCCGGGGAGTGCGCGGGAGGCTTGCAATGGGGCGAGGCTTCCAGTACTGTTCGGTCAACATCTCGCAAGGGTCAACGAAGTTCCACACGCCCGAGTTCTCTTTGGCGGGAGGCAGCCATGGCCAAGGCGGCATCCGAGAGCGTAAAAGCGGAAATGTATTTGAGCGACCCGCTGGTGGCGTTGAAGTATCCATCGCTGGGCATTCAGGAAATCGAGCTGAAACCCGGACCGGTGGTGCTGGACGGGCCGGTGAGCTCGCGCGTGGCGGTGGTGGACTACGACACCAGCCAGGACACGCTGTATCCGCCGGCGAAGTTTGACGCCAGGAAGCGCCGCTTCAAGGCCCGCAGGGGCGGGCATGCGTTCCGGCAAATCAACACGTGGGCCACGATCCTGCATACCCTCGAGATGTACGAGGACCCGCAGGCGCTGGGGCGGCGAATCCCCTGGGGATTCGACGGAAACCGGCTGCTGGTGCTGCCGCACGCGGGCTACTGGGAAAACGCGGTCTATGACCGGACGACAAAGACGCTGCAATTTTTCTATTTCCAGTCCGAGGAGGAGCGCATCTATACCTGCCTTTCGCACGACATCGTGAGCCACGAGACGGGTCACGCCATTCTGGACGGGATCCGGCCGCTCTACAACTTCCCCTCCTCTCCGGACACCGCGGGATTCCACGAAGCGATGGGCGACGTGACGGCGATCCTGGCCGCGCTGCATCATCGGGCCTACCGTCAAGTGACCATCGAGGAGGCGGGAAACGACCTGCGCAACGACACCATCGTGGCCACACTGGCCGAGCAGTTCGGCACCGCGCTCTACGGCAGCGCGAACCGCTACTTCCTGCGCAACGCCATCAACAACACGAAGATGAAACACGTCGCGGACACCTGGGAGGAGCATGACTACTCGGAAGTGCTCACGGGCGCGATCTACGAGATCCTGATCGGGATGTACGACAAGCAGTGGACGCAGGAACAGAAACTAGCCGCGGAGAAAGGACACAAGCCCTCGCCAGTGAAGGCGCTGCTGATCGCCGTGCGGCACCTGCGGCGGCTGGCCCTGCGCGCGTTGGACTACTGTCCGCCGGCCGACGTGACCTACCTGGACTACGCACGGGCGCTGCTGAAAGCCGACGAGATCGCCTACCCGGTGGACCGCTTCAAGTACCGCAAGATCGTGAAGCGGGTCTGTCGGCGGCGGGGGATCGCCCGCCACGACAAGGAGCTGGAGCCGTATCCGACGCCGCCGCGGAACAAGTTTGTGGCCTATGTGTTCGCCGACGTTGATGAATCCCCGGTGGCGGCCTACCACTTCCTGGACCGCAGCCGGCGGGTGCTGGAAATCCCGGAAAACCAGGACCTCTGGGTGCAGGGACTCTACGGCAATGCGAAGGAGGGCGACCGCAAATACCAGATGCCGCGCGAGTTGATCCTGGAATACGCGTGGGAGCACGACGTGTCGCTGGAAGGAAAGCGGTACGGGCGGCTGAACGGGAAGAGCTTCCCGCTGCTGTGCGGGGGGACGCTGGTGTTCGATGAGCGAGCAAACCTGCTGTACTGGTCGCCGAAAGAGGTAACGCAAGAGCGCATCCGCAGGTTGCAGGAGTACGTGGCCTATCTGGTGAGGCAGCAGTTGCTGGGCGTGGGCGACGACCCATCGGCGCTGAACCGGCCGTTCCGCGCCGAGTTGACGCCCGGCCGGGTGCGGCTGACGCGCAACCCGCTGGCGATGCACAACCGGAACCGGTGAGGAGGGAGCCATGGCGGGGAAGATCCGGGTCCGTGCGTACAACGTGAGATTCGGGGACTGCATTCTGTTGAGCGTGGACGACAACGGAAAGAAGCGGCACGCGTTGTTCGACTTCGGCAACGCGCCGGGGAAGTTCGGCACCAATGAAGGCTTCGAGCAGATCGCCAAAGACGTCCGGTCCGCGACCGGGGGCACGCTGGACCTGCTGGTGATGACCCACGAGCACCTGGACCACATGGAAGGGTTCTACGACCAGCGAAAAATCTTCGACCAGATGAAAGTGCGCCGGGTGTGGATGTCCATCCCCAGCGCCCCAGACTATTACCAGAACCATCCGGACAGTAAGAAGGCCATGGCCGCGATGCAGAAAATGCTGGCGCACTGCGCAACCACCTACCGCCAGCGCTTCCGGGAACTGGGCGCCGCAAGGCCGCAGTTCGAGGCGCTGCTGCTGAACAATCTGTCCAACCTGGAGCGCGTGGACTACGTGCGCAAGCTGGCGGAGAAGAAGCGGGTGTATTACCTGCACCGCGGGGCGGCCACCACGGGCAAGCACGACTTCCAGAGCGTGAAGTTCAAAATCCTGGCGCCGGAAAAGGAGATGAGCCTGTACTACAAGAAAGCACAGCAACTGGCGGAAGGGGCGCTGGGCTTCCAGCGGGCCATGGCGCCGCGGGCGCGACGCTTGGTGGCACCGCAGCACATCAGCCAGACGGAGTTCGAACGCCTGCGGGCCAGCCTGCAGGCCGGCGAGATGGAAGCGCTGCACCACATTGACAAAGCCCAGAACAATACGAGCCTGGTGGTGCTGATCAAGGCGGCGGGGAAGAAGCTGCTCTTCCCCGGTGACGCGGAAGTGGAGAGCTGGGCCATGATGCGCGAAAAGAAGCAGCTCGGGCCGGTGGATTTCCTGAAGGTGGCGCACCACGGGAGCTGGAATGGAACACCGGAATTCGAAGGCAAGAGCGTGCTGGAGACCCTGTTCCCGGCCAGCAACGGAAAGCGCGGCGTGGCGCTGGTCTCCACCAAGAGCGACGTCTATGGAGACGTGCATCCCGTACCGGACGAGAAGACCCTGCAACTGCTGAGGAAACGCTGCCAGAAGGTGGTCATCACGGAAGAAGACATCCCCACGAACAAATATTACGTGGACATCCCGCTGTAAACGCGTATTTCGCGACCGCTGGTCAAAGGGGAACACCCGGCGCAGGGCCACGCACCAGCGTGCCTCTGCGAATGGCACCCCCTGCCCGGGTCGCGGCTAGGACGCGCGGAGGGATTGCATCATGGAGGCGACGACGGCACGGAGTTGTTCGGCCGCGGCGGCGTAGAAGGCTTCGCCGGCGGCGCGGACGGTGGCCACGGCAGCTTCGCCGCGCGCGGCGAGATCCTTCGTCCCGCTCCCGCTCTGCGGGACGGGACTCAGGATGACAGAGGAAGGAGCAGCGGCGGCCAGGATGTCGCAGGGCGCTGCTGCAGAGCGGGCCGCCTCGGGTGTAAAAGTAAGCGCCGGGCCAAAGGCCACGCGGGCGCGCGCGCGCGAACGCGAACCGGGGAGGAGCGCGCGCCAGTTGAAGGGGCGGCTGCGGGGCCAGAGTTCAAAAATATTTTCCAGGGCCACGGGGACGATGGGCGCGCCGAGTTGGAGGGAGAGAATGGGGGCGCCTTTTTTGAATTTCTTGATCTCGCCGTCAATAGTGCGCTCGCCCTCCGGGAACAGGATGAGGATTTTTGCGTGACGCAGGCCGAACGCGCCGGCCTGCATGGCACGAACCAGGTTGGTGTCCGGGTCCACGGGAACAATGTTCATCTGCCGGGCCAGCCAGGCGCGGAAGGGCGTAGCGAAGTATTCGCTTGCTCCGACGAAGAAAAGATTGCGGAAATGGCGGAAGGGCAGCGCACTGACCAGCAAGAACGCATCGAGATAGCTTTCATGGTTGGGGCAGAGGAGAAACGGGCCGTTCTTGGGCAGGTGCTGGAGGCCGCGGACGCGGAGTCGCAAAGAGAGCCAGGAGAAGAGGTAGCCGAGCTTGAACACGACGAAGAGCATTGCGGCGACAAAGGGACGGGGGCGGAGAAGCTCGTGCAGAACGGGGTCGGCTTCGAGGTCGGCCTGGAGGATTTTTCCCCAGGGATCGCGGGGAGCGGCGGCATCCGCGGAAGGAGCCGGCGGGCCGCCGGTGCTACGCGCGGCGAGGCAGGCATCCACGAGTTCGCGGACAGTGTAGATGCGGTGGGCGACCTCGTCGGAGACGCGCGTGCCGAATTCGAACTGAAGTCGGGTGAGCAGTTCGACACGCTCCATGGAGTCCAGCCCGAGTTCGAGTTCCAGATTGGCGTCGGGGTGGACGGCGGCCTTTTTGCGGGCCGCCTCGCGAACGATGTCCAGGGCGCGGGCCACCCGGGGCTCCGCGGCCCATTCCAGATCGGCGTCGGACGTGGCGCGGGCCGCAGAGAAGGGCTCGGCTTCGGCGCCTTCGGCTTCGCGGCGGGAGAGGACGCGGTCGAGGATCTGAAAGCGCTTCAGCTTGCGCGTGGTGGTGCGGGGCAGGTCCTCGTTCCAGATGTCGTAGCTCAAGACGCGCTTGTGCGAGGGCAAGCCCACCGAGAGGCTTTCGATTTCGAAGCGGAGGACTTCTCTAGCGTTGAGAATCTTGCGTTCGCGCAGAACGTCGAAGTTAGGAACGACGACGGCGTGGAGGCGCTCCGCGGCGGGCTCGCCCGGAGGCGCCAGGCCGAGGACGCAGATTTCCTTGATGAATGGCGACTGCAGGTAGTGCGCTTCGATTTCCTCGGGGTAGAGGTTCTTGCCGGAACTGGTGACGATGATTTCTTTCTTGCGCCCGGTGATGTACAGCCGCCCGCCGGAATCGAGATAGCCGAGGTCGCCGGAATGGAGCCAGGAGTCGCGGAGGGTTTCGGCGTTGGCGTCGGGGCGGTTGTAGTAGCCCTGCATGACGATGTCGCCGCGGATGCAGATTTCGCCGTCGCGGGCGCCGTCTTCGGCGAACGCTTCCGGGGGGAGAACCTTCACTTCGACGCCCTTGAGGGGAGTGCCGCAGGAGGTCACGTGCGGGTCGCCGAAGCCCGTGAGCGTGGCCGCGGCGGAGCATTCCGTCATGCCGTAGGCCTGAAGGATGTCCACGCCGAGGTTGTAGAAGTCGCGGGCGATTTGCGGATCAAAGCGCGAGCCGCCGGTGACGAAGAATCGCATGCGCGGGCCAAACAGCTCGTGCACGGGGCGGAAGAGCCGGCGGCCGAGGTTGACGCGCAAGGCGCGGCGGAGCAGCCCGTTCAAGCCCATCAGGCGGCGGAAGGCGAAGCGGCGCAGAAGGTTGGAGGCGGCCACCCGCTCCATGACGCGCTGGTGGATGAGGTAGAAGAACTGCGGCACGCAGGCGAACACGGTGATGCCCCGCTCGCGCAGGGCGCGCAGCAGCTCGGCGGAGTTGATCTGCTCGAGATAGACCACGCTGGCGCCGACGAAGAAGGGCAAGAGCAGGTTGGCCATCTGGGCCAAGGCGTGAAAGAGCGGGAGGACGCCGAGGATGACGTCGTCCTCCTTGACGGAGACGTGATCGAAGACGGCATCCGCTTCGGCGAACAGGTTGCCGTGGGAGAGAACAACGCCCTTGGGGTCGCCGGTGGTGCCGGAAGAATAGAGGATGGCGGCGGTGTCCGCGGGAGTGGCCGGGCACGCGGGAAGCGCAACGCCACGGCCAGCCGCCAGGAATTCGTCGAAGGCCAAGCTTCCGTCGGCGGAGCCGTGAAGCAGAATGACCTCCGCGGTCGAGTTTCCGGCGGCCAGGGCCCCCTGCACGGCAGGGAGGAAGCGTGGGGCGGTAAACACGAGTCGCGCGCCGGAGTCGCGCAGCAGCGCGGCGATCTGGTTGGCTTTATAAGCAGTGTCGAGCGGCACGGCCACAGCGCCCAGGCGGAAGACACCGAGATAGGCAGCCACCCAGCGGAAGTCGTTTTCGGCCAGGATGATGCATCGCTCGCCGGGAACCATGCCGCGGGCATGCAAGGCGGCGGCGACGGATTCGGCGGCGGCGTGGAGCTGGGAGTAGGTGAAGGACTCCACGCGGTCTGCGTGCTGGACCTGGATGGCCGTGCGGTCGCCGAAGCGCCGGGCGATGCTAGCGAAATGGTCGTAGAAGCTGGGCATCTCTCTGAAGGGAGATTAGCGTGTCCTGCGAAAAAGGGAAAGAGCGAGATGGGGGAGAAGGCCGGCGGGAGAGTGGCGAGCGGCGAAGGAGGCAAGCAGAGCCGGTCCCGCGCTACGGGTTCCGCCCCTACATGGACGGCTTTGCGGCGGCGGTGGAAGGGTGGCGCTCCAGCAGGGCTTTGCGGGTGGTGCCAAGGGTGAAGGCGAGCGATTCACGGGGAATGCCCTCGATGAACGGGCGTATGAGCCAGGCAATGACGGCAGGGATGTCGCGAGTAAGGGAGACGGATTCGAGTTGGATGTAAGTGCCGCCGTCCCGCTCCAGGTAGCGCCAGTAACTGTTCAGGCGCCACAGGAAGCCGCCGTCGTTGCCGATGGGTTTTTCGGGGCCGTCGGGTTTGTCGTGGTCTTGGACCTGGGCGATGCGCGTGGCGATGGCGCGGGTGTGGAGTCGCTGCGCGTCAATGGGGATGTAGCGCACGTCGTGCTCGGTGTTGTGGACGGTGGTGACGCCGGCCTTGCGCTTGTAGAAGCGGAAGAAAACTTTGAAGTGGTTGCCGTCGCGCTCGAGGACACGGCACCGCATGACGTCGGGCTTGTAGATTTCCGCGTGGCCGTCGTACTGCTGAGCCAGGGTGATGGTCTGTTCCAGCGTGACCCCGGGGACGAAGACCGTGCCGGTCCAGTGGTGGATGATAGAGTTGTCGTCCTTGATGGGTTTGCCGTTGTCGAGGGTCTTCAGGCGTTCGATGAAGATCTCACCGCGACGCAGCTTTGTGTATGCCTCAGTGCGTTTGGGCTCGGGGAGCGAGTCCACCCATAGATAGGGATCGGACTTCTGGATTTCTGCGTCAATGCGGGCCTCGGTAAGGCAGACGTAGCGGTCAAACGTCTCCACGGATTTCTTCTTAAGTTCGGCGGCAGCGGCCGGTGGGGGTAGAACGACCAGGCAGCCACAAAGGAGCGCCGCGACCGCTCGCGGCAGGCGAGTTCGCACCGCGTTCATGGGGTGTCTCCTTTTCCCGACAGCCCGAACGAAAATGGCGCCGGAATCCGACGTCGCAAGTAGGGCCGGCGAGTGTTGGCCCCTTTTGCTTTCCTAGCGTTGGATGCTTTCGGCTGTCGCATGACTGTATAGGAGGGCAAGGAGGATGCCAAGTGGGAAGAGGCGAGTGGCGAGCAGAAAAGGGGGCGAGGATTCACGCGTCAAAGAATGGGAACTCCGACTCTGTGGTGAGACATTTGAGTGATGCGAAGGGAAGCAAAAAGTGGCGGGTTGGGAAGCACGCCTACGATCCCTATCGGAACCGTCGTCCCCGCAGCGCAGCTCCCAACCCGTTGCGCCAGCGAGACTACGCGGCGTTCCAGAACAGAACAATGAAGCAAGCGTCACAGTCGGGGGGTACCAATGGGATGGTACTGGGTGGATTGTCCGATGAATTCGTGTTGGAAAGTAGGAATGTTGGAAGGTTTGAATGTTGGCTTCTCTCTAGTTAAGTAACGCGTATTCAATACGTTAAGAAGAGTGAAACATACTCCTCTGATCCTAGAGAGGGCCGACAAAGGGGTGTTCGGAAACGGACGGTAGCGTCGCAGAAGCGGGCGAAAAGGATGCTAAGCCTGTCCCCAGTTCGACGGTAAGTGCTTTATTCGCAATATGTTATTTGCGATTCCTGAGAGGCCAAGAAGTTGCGGTGTGCAAGTGGATGCGGGAACTGAGCCTGCCTTTTTCCGTTTGTGAGATAGGGCACGGCCGAAGAAACTCGCCGTGAAGAAACGCTGACATAGAGGGCCCAGGAGAAGCTCCGTCTCGAAGGAAGTCTGGATGCGGACCTGCCAGTGTTTGACGTGCGCACCATGGAGGAGTCGCTCGAAGGCGGGAACGGGTTCTTCCTGCTGGGGATGGGCGCGGTCCTCGCTGCGGGGTTGGGAGCGCTGGGTCTGCTGCTGGCGCTGGTGGCGTGCTGGGTGCCGGCGCGAAGGGCGGCGCGGGAAGCGTCACCCGGAGGAGCCGCCCCTCGATGCGGAGACGACGGAGTTTGCGCAGGCCAGCACGGGCACGCCGCATCACCCGCTGCGCATGGCGCTGGAGAAATCCATGGCGCGGCTGAGCGACACTCACCGCACGGAATTTGTGCTGTTCGAGGTGGAAGGCTTCTCCCACGCGGAAATCGCGGGCATGCTCGACATCACCGAAGCGGCGTCGAAGAACCGGCTGTTTGAGGCCAAACGCGCGCTGCGGGAAATGCTGAAAAGAAGTGACTCGTGGCGAGTGACGCGTGGCGAGAAGCGCAAAAGTAAGAAGGCAACGGCCAAAAGCCGAAGAGAGATCCTTCGGGCCAGTGAAACCGGCCCTCAGGATGACAGGATCGAAGCAGGAAGAGAGTGAAGAATGAAAGTGGAATGCAAAGACCTGGAAAGGGTGCTGAGGGAGCAGAAACCAGAAGAGATGGCGGCGCTCGAGGAGCACGCGCGCGCTTGCGCCGCGTGCCGCGCGGAACTCGAGGCGTGGAACGAGATGGGCGCCGCTGCGAGGACGATGCGGCGCGAGTGGTCCAGCCCCCACCTGTGGCCACAGATCCGCGCGCGACTGGAGGCGGCAGCGCGCGCAGAAGCTGAACAGAAAGCGCGGTGGAGTTTCGCGTGGATGTGGCAGGGGTTGACCGCGCACTGGCAGGTGGCCGCAGCCACGCTGGCGCTGCTGGCGGTGACGTTGACGGGGACGTGGATGCTGCTGCGACGACAACCGGCGGGACCGGCGACGACAACAAATGGGCAGCGGCGCCTGTTGACCGAGCGGGCGCTGAAGGAGATCGAAACGTCGGAAGCGGCGTACGTCCAGTCCATCGAAAAGCTTTCGGACCTGGCCGGGCAGAAGCTGGACAAGGCGGATACACCGCTGCTGGTGAACTACGGCGAGAAATTGTTGGTGCTCGACGCAGCCATCACGGAGTGCCGCCAGCAGATCGAGCGCAACCGCTACAACGCGCACCTGCGGCAGGAACTGAGAAGTATCTACCAGGAAAAGCAGCGGACGCTGGAAGAAGTGTTGCGGGAGGATTGAAATGGTTTCACAGATGAGATACGGCGCCCGACGCACCGAGGCCCGCCTAAAGGCGGCCGCTACACTAGCGCTTGCAACGTTGCTGTGCGCGTCGGGAGCGGTGGCGGGGACGCGCGGGCAGCGCGAAGAGTTCACGCGGGAGTTTCAGCGGTGCGCGGCGGGGTCACGCTGAAGACCACCTTCGGCGAAATCGACGCCGCGGACATCACCGGCAACGCGACGATTTCCAACTCCAACGCGCGAATCACCCTGCGCACGGTGGGCGGAGGTGCGCGGGTCGTTCGGCAAAGTGATCAGCGAGCACGCCATTTCGATGACAGGGGAGATCGGCGGCAGCTCGCTGATCGGCAGGATGGGCAAGGGTGGATGCGCGCTGCGGCTGAGCACCTCGAATGGGAACGTGCAGATTCTGAAGGCCGGAGCCGTGGCACCGGCAGCGAAAAGGAAGTAGCCAGCAGGCTGCAGGGAAAGCGGGATTCAAAGGTTGGGCCGTTGAAAGGCCGCAACGTTTGGGTCATTGGGAGTCAACCTTCCCAAATTTCAACCTGTCAACCTTCTAACATTTTCAAACATGCTGATCTCAGGGCCGCCGCTACATGATGCGAATGAGCGGGGACTGTTTGGGAATGACGCGGCCGATGCTGCGTGCGGGGACGTTGCGCTTGGAGAGGGCGGCAAGCGCAGCGGCGGCGCGGGATTCGGCGATGGCCACCAGCAGCCCGCCGGACGTTTGCGGATCGAGCAGGAGGTTGCGCACTTCTTCGGGGACCGCCGGGGCGAATTCGACGCAGCCTTCCAGCCATTCGCGGTTGTTCTTGAGGCCGCCGGCGAGAAAGCCGGCCCGGGCGGCATCGAGGGCGCCGGGCAAGGCGGGGATGCGTGCGTGGTCGAGTTCCAAGGAAACCTTGCTGCCCGCAGCCATTTCCCTGGCGTGGCCGAGGAAACCGAAGCCGGTGATGTCCGTGACGGCGTGGATGACACCCTGTAGCGGCGGCTTTACGCCGCCACCCTGGGGGGGTAGATCCGCCTCTACGCTGGCAAAAGCTTCCGCAGCATCCTTGTTGAGGCGCACCATGGAGGCAGTGGACGCGGCGAGTGATTCTTCCGAGGCGGCGTTGTTCTTCAGCGCCGTGGAGATGAGGCCGGTGCCGAGGGTTTTGGTCATGATCAACACGTCGCCGGGCTGCGCGCCGACGTTGCGCCAGACGCGCTGCGGATGGATCACCCCGGTGACGGCGTAGCCGAACTTCAGTTCTTCATCGCGAATGGAGTGCCCGCCGATGACCACGCAGCCGGCCTCCTCCATTTTGGAGAGGCCGCCGCGGATGATCCGCTCCATTACCTCGGGATCGCCCTTCTGCGGAAAGCCGACGATGGAGAGCGCGGAAATCGGGCGGCCGCCCATGGCGTACACGTCAGAGAGCGAATTGGCGGCGGCGACCTGGCCGAATTGGAACGGGTCGTCCACGATGGGTGTGAAGAAGTCCACGGTCTGCACGATGGCCAGATCGGGGGTGAGTTGATACACCCCGGCGTCGTCGCTGGTGTCGAAGCCAACCAGCACGTTGGGGTCAGTGGGCCGCGGAAGACGGCTCAATATTGAGTCCAGCAGACCTGGACTCAGCTTGGCCGCTCAACCGGCGGCTTTGACCATGGCCGTGAGCTTCACAGCCTCGGACAAAGGAGTACCCTCCTCGCAGCGCCGGCGCCTGCCGGCTCTTTCCGGATTCCGCGATTATACATGGCGACGCGGAGCAACGCGTGTGGACAACAGTTCGCCGCTACCTGGCCACAGGGGCGAGCCAGGTTTTGACGTCTTCGACGGAGGGGATGCGGCCGGTGGACTTGATTTCGCCGTCCACGATGACGCCGGGAGTCAGCAGCACGCGCCGCCGGGAGATTTCCAGTACGTCGGCGACGTGGAGCACTTCAGCGTCGAGCTTTAGTTCGGCTAGTGCCTGGCGGACGTTTTCTTCCGTGGCGCGGCAGCGTGCGCAGCCGGGCCCCAGAATTTCGATTTTCATGAGCTGCCTCCTCTCAGGAGAGGTAAAAGCTTCCGGCGGCCCAGCCGACCAGCGTGCCGAGGACGACAATCGTGCCGACATAAACCACGGCTTTCCTCGTGCCGAAGACGCGGGCGATGGCCAGCCAGTTGGGCAGGCTGAGCCCCGGGCCGGTGAGGAGCAGGGCCAGTGCCGGTCCTCTGCCCATGCCGAGCTGCATGAGCTTGTCCACGAAGGGCGCCTCGGTCATGGTGGCGAAATAACTGATCGAGCCGATCAGCGTGGCCACGAACGATGCCCGCAGCCCGTTGCCGCCCAACCACGTTTGAATCCATGGCTCGGGGAGCAGCTTGCCGATAATGCCGACGACAAAAACGCCGGCCAACAGCAGCGGAAAAATCGTGCGCACGAACCACCAGGTCTCCTTCATCCACGCCATGATTTCGGCGCGGGTTTTGGCGCGCCAGGCGAAGAGCGCGGTGAGCAGCGTGCCCGCGGCCCAGACGTACACTTTGTGCAGGTAGGGGCCTTTCTGGACAAGGTAGTTGGGCGCGAGCAGCGTGGCGACGAGCAGGAGGATGAGCACGACGCTGCCGCGCGTGGCGATGGATTCGCTCTGCGCGCCGACACCGGCAAAAGCGGCTTCGCGCTGCGCTTCTTCGCGGCGGAAGGTCACGAGCATCACCGCGCCGACCACGAAGGCCATCAGCAGGGCGCTGACCACGCGCACCGCGGCCATCTCCGCGCCGAGGATTGCGCCGGTGTAGATCAGCGCGAGGAGGTTGGCCGCGGGCGCCACCCACAGCAGGATGAAGGCCGGGCCGATGCCCGCGCCGCCGTAGTAGAGGCCGCTCGAAACGGGAATCACCGTGCAGGAGCAGGCGGCGAGCAAGAAGCTGGCTCCGGCAGCGATGGGAAACGCCGTAGTCTTCTTGGCGTGGGTGCCCAGATAGCGCAGGATCGTCTCGCGGGAGACGAAGGTGACCATCGCGCCGGCGAGAAAAAACGCCGGCACCAGGCAGGTGAGCACGTGCAACGCAACGTACTCTTTCAGCGCCAGCACGCCGGCCCACAGAATCTCCGTCATGGCTTGGCTCCGGCGGCTTCGTGCTGTGCGGCCGCGTCGGCGATTTTGCGGCCCAGGGCGTCGAGGCGCTTCACAGCCTCGTCGTAGGCATCGGAGAAGAGCTTGCGCGCTTCATCTTCGCGCATGGTGCGCAGGCCGATCATCTGCTTGAGCGCTTCGGGGCCTTTGCCGGCCTGCTGGACCAGGCGCCCAACGCCGGCGACGACCTGGGCGATAGCTTCGAGCGCCTTTGCCGGCGGGATGCCTTTGGCCACGGCGGAAGCGGCCAGCGCGTCAAGCACGGGGAAAAAGTAGGTAGGCCCAACGGCGCAGAGGGCGCACCAGGCGTCCATCTCGCCGTCCGGGACTTCCATCCAGCGGCCCAAGCGGTCCAGCCATTCCTCGACGCGCTTGCGCACTGCGAAACTCGCGCTGCGCCCGAAGGCGACCACGTTCATCCCCTCGCCCACCAGCGACGCCGTGTTGGGCATCACGCGCACGACTGCGGCCGCGCCGGCGGACTCTTCCAGACGCGCCAGCGGCACCGCCGCGGCGAGCGAAACCACAACGTGCTCCGGCTCGAGCAGCAGGCGGATTTCGCGCAGCACGGAAATGACTTCCGTGGGAGGCGTGGCGAGAACAAGCCACCTGGCAAAGCGCGCGCCTTCGGTGTTGTGCGCTTCGGCGCGGATCCCGGGGAAGCGCGCGCCCAATTCTGCGAGGCGCTCGGGACGCACGTCACAGGCCATCATCAGGTCAGGTTTGAGGATGCCGGTTTCCAGCAGGCGGGCGATCCAGACTTCGGCGATGATGCCGGCGCCCAGAAAGGACACCCTCTCATCTATTCTCGCGGTCATGTTTGAAAACCCCTTTCTGCGGGCGCGGGGCGGAATGTGCTGGATCAACTCGCGGCGGTTGGCTGTGCGCGGCGGCGTTTGAGTTGTTTCCAACGGGCAAGGTCAGGGAGCAATTCTTCTTCGGTGGAGCAGGCGGTGATCAACAGCGAATGGAACGCCTGCAACCGCGGCGTATCGGGAGCGGCGAGCGAATAGACCACGCGGGTGCCGTCACGGTCATCCCGCACCAGACCGGCATGCCGCAGCGCGGCGAGGTGGCGCGAAACGGTGGGTTGCGGAATCTGGAGTACGGCCTGCAATTCGCACACGCAGATGGGGCCGCCGCGCAGCAGGTTGAGGATGCGCAGCCGCGTGGGTTCGCCGGCGGCTTTCAGTAGATCAGCAAGCGGAAAGGGCATCGAGATCTCCATTCGCTTAAACGAATAAGCAAATGCATGGCCGCCGGTGCACATTTGCGCGTTGTGGCGCAAGCGCTTGGGCGCGTGCAGGTTGCCGCAGGGGGCGCGTGTTGCGTGGTGCGTTCGGGAAACCTGGAGTGGGTGTAGAGGCGCAAAGGACAGAGAGATTGCGCGGGCCCGCCGTACCATCCAGCCACCAGGCTGAAGCATGCCTGCGATGGTGCGGTAGAATGGCGGCGTACGGCGATGCTGATAAGGGACACCGTGGGGCTGGCGTTCAGCGCATTGCGGGCGCACAAGCTGCGCACGGCGCTGACCCTGCTGGGGCTGGTGATCGGCGTAACGTCGCTGATCCTGGTGATGACGCTGATCCAGGGCGCCAACGTCTATGTGCAGTCGAAGATCGCCAACCTGGGTACGGACATCTTCCAGGTGTCCAAGGTGCCGCTGGCCTCCACAGACTTCCGGGAAGTGATTCGCGCGAAGAAGCACCGCGACATTTCCTTCGAGGACTGGCGGGCGGTGGCGGACCGCTGCTCGCGTTGCCTGGGCGTGGGCGCGCAGGCGGAGATGTTGGGGCGAGTGAAGACGGAGGTAGAGAGTCTCCCGGACGTCTCCATCCGCGGGCAAACCGCCAACATGGGATGGATCAGCACGCTGGACATCGAGCACGGGCGGTTCTTTACGCAGAGCGAACAGCGCGCCGCGGCGCCGGTGGCGGTGCTGGGCTACGGCGTGGCGGAGCGCCTGTTCAAGGTGGGCGACCCCATCGGGAAAAAGATTCGCGTGGCAGGCGCGGAGTTTGAAGTGCTCGGCGTGGCGGAAGAAATCGGCGCCATTCTGGGGCAGGAACAGGACAAGTTTGTGCTGATCCCCATTGACGCGTTCGAGAAGCTCTACGGCGCGCGGCACAGCCTGATCCTGCACATCAAGGCCAGCCGCCCGATCGGCGCCACGCAGGACGAAGTGCGGCTGATCCTGCGCGCGCGGCGGCATGCCGAGCCGAACGCGCCGGACGGCTTCTATTTCACTACGGCGCAGACCTACCTGGATGTGTGGGAGGACATCAGCTCGGTGTTCTTCCTGGTGCTGGTGCTGATCTCCTCGGTGGCCTCGCTGGTGGGCGGCATCGTGATCATGAACATCACGCTGGTGAGCGTGACGGAACGCACGAAAGAAATCGGGCTGCGGCGGTCCGTGGGCGCGCGGCAGCGGGACATCGCGCGGCAATTCCTGGTCGAAGTGCTGGCGCAGTGCCTGCTGGGCGGGCTCAGCGGAGTCGCGCTCGGCTTCGCGCTGGCCCTGCTGATCCAGCAGTTCACGCCCTTCCCGGCCAGCGTGCAGTTGTGGGTGGCGCTGCTGGGCCTGGGCCTGGCGTCGCTGATCGCCTTGATCTTCGGGATCTATCCGGCCCTTCGCGCAGCGCGCCTGGACCCCGTGGTGGCCCTCCGCGCAGAGTAACTTCCTCATCGCCCTGAACCGGCGAAACGATTGCCTCGCCTCACCCGCGTCGCAGAAGCGTGGAAATGCTCCCGGCGAGGGTAGTTCCATGATTATTCCTGCCAGCCACCAGCACCTCTGCGGACCGCGCTGCGTAGCCTGCCGCAACGGAGCTGCTCAAGGAAGTCCGCTGTTCCCGCACAATTTGCGATAATTGAACTATGACATGGGCGGAATGGAAAGAGAGCCTAGGCATCGCGCTGCAAACCATGCGCAGCCACAAGCTGCGCAGCTTTCTGACCGTGCTGGGGGTGGTGATCGGGGTGGCTAGCGTGATCAGCGTGGCGGCCATCATCCACGGGCTGAACCAGCACATCGCCGACAAGGTGAACGAGCTGGGTTCGCAGTCGTTTTTCGTGACCCGCTTTCCGGCGTTCACCATGGACTTCGAGCGCATGCCGGAGGAAATCCGCCAGCGCAAGCATTTCAACCTCGAGGACGCACGCGCCATCCGCGAGCACTGCCCGTCCGTTGCCAAGGCCTCGCCGGTGCTGACCCGGTTTCTGATCTTGGGCGGCTCGAACGAGATCCGTTACAAGAACCGGCACGTCGAGGAGCCCATCTTGCGCGGCGCCGACACGGAGCTGACAGACGTGCTGCCCGTCTACCAAGTGCGCGACGGCCGCTTCCTGACCAACGACGAAGACCGGCACGCGGCCCACGTATGCGTCTTGGGACATGCCATTGCGGCCAGCCTGTTTGGCGCGGAGGACCCGCTTGGAAAAGACGTCCGTGTGAACGGGCTGCCCTTCACCGTGATCGGCGTGTTCGAGCCGCACCAGGGTCTCTTTGGCGGGCCGGGCGCAGACGACTTCGTGATCATTCCCTACCGCACGTTTGCCAAGCTCTACCCGGAAATCGAAGAGGTCGTGCTGATCGTCAAGGTGGACGATGCGGCGCTGCTGCCGCGGGCCAAGGACGAGGTGATCGAACTCCTGCGGCGGCGGCGCAACGTGCCCGTGCACAAGGACAACGACTTCGTCATCACTTCCCCCGAGCTACTCACCGACCTGTGGGACAGCTTGACCAGCGCCATCGTGATCCTGACCCTGGTGATTGCCTCCATCGGTTTGGTGGTAGGCGGGATCGGCGTGATGAATATCATGCTGGTGAGCGTCACCGAGCGCACCAACGAAATCGGCGTGCGCAAGGCTGTCGGCGCGCGCCGCAAGGATATCGGCGCGCAGTTCATTCTCGAGTCGGTGACCATGACCAGCGTCGGCGGCATCCTTGGCGTGTTGGCCGGGATCGGCTTCAGCCTAACGGTGGGCGTTCTCTTTCCCAACCTGCCGGCGCAAGTCTCCATCCTCTGGACTTCCGTGGGCTTGCTGATCTCCGTGGCTGTGGGGCTGTTCTTTGGAATCTACCCCGCGCTGAAGGCCGCGCAGCTCGATCCGGTCAGATGTTTGAGGTATGAATAGGAAAGGGCCTAGCAGCTTGTCTTATGCCTCAGAAGCTGCGCGGATGGGGATGGTCACGGGCCGGGCGGCCTCGCTGGAAGCCAGCATGTGGCAGCGCCCGTCGAAAATGCCCCCGGCCTCAATCACCAGGCACGGCGCATGGATTTCCCCGGTGGCCACCCCCTTGGCTTGAATCTCCACGCGACCCTTGGCAAAAATCACGCCGTCGAAGCGCCCGCCAATTACGACATGCTCGGCCTCGATCTGGCCTTCCACTTTCGCGCTCTCCCCGAGAATCAAGCTCTGCTGGGCGATGATGTTGCCCTTCACCTGGGCGTCAATGCGGAAGGTGCCGCTCAATTCCAGCGTGCCTTCCAGCTTCACGCCTTTATCCAAAAAGCCGATCCATTCGCCGGACTCCGCCGTCTTACCCTTTTCGAACCATTTCCCTGTCATGACTCCCCCTCAGAAGGGAACCGCAACTTTACTGGGTAGCGGTGAATTGTCAAGCGTGGCGGCACATGCAGCTCCCTGTCATGTGGGAGCGTCCAAAGGCGAAGACCTGGCCCATAGTACCACACTAGTAGTGTTGCCGCTTCATGATCCGGTCGTACAAGTCGGCCAGTTGCTTGTCGTCGTAAAACTCGATGATGAGCTGCCCGGGGCGCCGCTTGGTGTGCGGCTTCAGGAGCACGCGTGTGCCCAGCTCTCGCTGAAGATCTTCCAGTGCAGCGCGAAGATTAGCGTCGACCCCGGGCTCGGCCTTGCCCTTCGGAATGCGTTCCTTGCGGGCGGCGATGCGCTCCAGCTGGCGCACGGTGAGACCGCCCCGTGCGGCACGCTGGGCGAGGGCCAGTCGCAGGGGCGCGTCTGGAATGGCCAGCAATGCGCGGCCATGGCCGGCGGCGATGTGGCCGTCTTCAATCATTTGCTGGATGGGGCCCTCGAGCTTCAGCAGGCGGACTGCGTTGGCCACGGTGGCGCGGTCCTTGCCGGTACGCTCCGCGACGTTGTCCTGCGTAAGCTGGAACTCGCGCATCAGGCGTTCAAATGCGCGCGCCTGCTCGATGGGATTGAGGTCTTCGCGCTGGATGTTCTCAACCAGCGTAAGTTCGAGCGCCACCTCGTCCGTAACCTGGCGCAGCACCGCCGGGACACGCTGTAAACCGGCGCGCTGCGCGGCACGCCACCGACGCTCGCCCGCGATGAGCTGGTAGCGCCGTCCGACTGGGCGCAGCACGAGCGGCTGGATGACTCCGCTGTTGCGGATGGAACGCGCCAGCTCTTCCAGCGCTTCTTCGCGGAAGCGCGAGCGCGGCTGAAACGGACTGGGGTCGATGAGGTCAATGTCCACCTGCTGCGGGATTCCCGGCGCCATGGCGGGTGCCGGCACTGGCGGCACAGCAGCGCCCGGCGCAGCGGGCAGCGTTTCAGGCTCCCGGATCAGCGCGCTCAACCCCTTGCCCAACGCGGGCCGCGTAGCTGCGGGTTTGCTCATTGGCGATGACCTCCCGTGCAAGATAGAGATAAGCTTCGGCGCCTTTACTACTTCTGTCGTAGGACAGCACGGGCTTGCCGTAGCTGGGCGCTTCCGCCAGGCGAACATTCCTGGGAATGACGGCTTGGAAGACTTGGGCTCCGAAGAAGCTGCGCAGGTCTGCGGCAACTTGGCGGGAGAGATTGGTGCGGTCGTCGTACATGGTGAGAAGTATGCCTTCGATGGCCAGGGCTGGGTTTAGGGTCCGGCGGACGCGCATAAGCGTGTCCAGGAGTTCTGAAACACCTTCCAGCGCGAGGTATTCGCATTGTATAGGGATAAGGACGGACCCGCAGGCCACCAGTGCATTAAGCGTGAGGAGATCAAGGGTTGGAGGGCAATCCAGCAGGACGTAATCGTAGGTGTCCGGAAGCTCTTCGAGGACCTGGCGGAGGCGGAACTCCCTGCCTTCTAAGTTGACGAGCTCAACGGTGGCACCGACCAGGTTCCTGTCCGCAGGGACGAGTTGGAGGCTTTCCAGCTCGGTCTTCTGGATGAGACGATTCACGGATTCGCCGAGGATCAGAGCATTGTAGAGGGAGTGTCGGGCGGGATCCTTGGAAAAGCCGAGGCCCGCAGTTGTATTGCTTTGCGGGTCGCAGTCCACGATGAGGGTTTGTAAGCCTTCCATGGCGAGGGAGGCACCGAGGTTGATTGC
>Ga0073934_10003162_pt1 | contig 31312 bp, 33 predicted proteins | sample LarsenN4metaG_FD_76834 | JGI IMG/M metagenome (GOLD analysis project Ga0073934, IMG submission 76834) | Hot spring sediment bacterial and archeal communities from British Columbia, Canada, to study Microbial Dark Matter (Phase II) - Larsen... ...
CGGGCTGTGGATCGGCGCGGCCGCGGGCGCGCTCGCGGCGGCCGCGGCGCTGCTCGGGCTGGCGCGCGGCGCGCTGGCCAGCACCGACGACGCGTCGTCGCGGCTCATCCTCACCGGCGCCATGCTGGCCGCGCTCGCGGGCGCGCTGGTGTCGCTGCTGCTCACCCTGACACCCGACCCCTGGCTGCGCGGCGCGATCTTCTGGCTCGTGGGCGACCTGTCGGGCGCGCGGCACGGTGCATGGTGCGTGCTCGGGGCCGCGTTGTTCGCCGCGCTCGTCTTCGCGCGCCGGCGCGGCATCGACCGGCTGATGCTCGGCAGCGAGGCGGCCGCGCTGCTCGGCGAGCCCGTGCGGCGCCTGCGCGTGGAGCTGATCGTGGCCGCGGCCCTGGCCACCGCGCTCGCGGTGTCGACCGCCGGCGCGATCGGCTTCGTCGGGCTCGTGGTGCCGCAGGCGCTGCGCCTGGCCGGCGTGCAGCGCACGCAGGATCTCGCGTGGATGGTGCCGCTCGGCGGCGCGGCGCTGGTGGTGGCCGCCGACATGGTCGCGCGGCTGGTCGCGATGCCGCTCGAACTGCCCGTCGGTGCGGTGATGGCGCTGATCGGCGCGCCCTTGTTCATCGTGTTCCTCGCGCGGGGGGCGCGATGACGCCGGCCGGCGCCACCGCGCTGGTCGAGACGCGCGCGCTGCGCCTGGCGGTGGGCGGGCGCACGCTGGTCGACTCGCTCGACTGGCGCGCGCACGCCGGCGAGCGCTGGTGCGTCATCGGGCGCAACGCGGCGGGCAAGAGCACCTTGCTGCGCGCGCTGGCCGGCCTGCGCGTCGCGTCGCGCGGCGGCGACGTGCGCTGGCTCGGTCGGCCGCAGCACGACTGGCCGCCGGCCGACGCGGCCGCGGTGCGCGCGTTCATGCCGCAGCAGGCGAGCGACCGGTTCGCGATCAGCGTGGCGCGGCTGCTGGAGCTGTCGGTCGCGGTGCCCGGCGCGCGCGCCGCGGCCGACGTGCTCGAGGCGCTCGACGCGGCGCATCTCGCGTCGCGCGGCGTGCTCGAGCTGTCGGGCGGCGAGCGCCAGCGCGTCGCGCTGGCGCAGTGCGCGCTGCAGGGCGCGCCGCTGATGCTGCTCGACGAGCCGGTGGCCTTCCAGGACCCGGCGCACGAGGCGCAGGTGGGGCGCTGGCTCGGCTCGCTGCACGACGCGTGCCTCGTGATCAGCGCGCACGACGTGAACTGGATCGCGCGCGTGGCGACGCACGTGCTCGCGCTGCTGCCCGACGGCCGCTGCGAGCAGGGCACGGTCGGCGAGATGCTCTCGGCCGCGCGGCTGCAGCGCGTCTACGGCTGCGCGTGGCGCGAGTCGGGCGGCGTGTGGAGCTGGTGGTAGCCCGGACCGCGCGCGGCGCGCGGCGCACGCGTCATCGCGCCGCGTCGATCGCCTCGCACAGCGCGCGCGCACCGTCGACGAAGCGCGGGCCCATGCGGCCGATCAGGTCGCCGTCGAGCCGCACGAAGCGGTCGTGGCGCACCGCGTCGACCTGGCGGAAGCGCCGCCAGCCGTCGAACGACGAGTCGTCCTCGGCCGCGCTGGCGATCACCTGCGGGTCGGCCTGCACCGCGGCCTCGCGGCTGACGGTGGGCGTGAAGCCGGGCAGGGCCGCGAACACGTTGACGCCGCCGCACGCCGCGATCGCCTCGGAGATGAGGTGCTCGCGGTTCACCGTCATCAGCGGCTCGGGCCACAGCTGGTAGAACACGCGCACCGGCCGTCGCGCCGCGTACGTCGCGCGCAGCGCGTTCCAGCGGCGCTGCACGTCGTCGGCCGCGCGCGCGGCGGTCTCCGCGCTGCCGAGCAAGGTGCCGAAGCGGCGCAGCGATGCGGCAATCGCGTCGACGTGGCGGATCTCGCTCTCGAACACCGGCACGCCGAGTGCGCGCAGCTGCTGCCGCGCACGCTCGGGCACGCCGCTGCGCCACACGATCACGAGGTCGGGCCGCAAGGTCGCCACCACCTCGAAGTTGATCGCGAAGGCGTCGCCCACGACCGGCAGCCGCTTCACCTCGGGCGGGTAGTCGCTGTAGCGCAGCACCCCGACGAGCGAGGCGCCGCCGCCGGCGGCGTGCACGAGCTCGGCCAGGTGCGGCCCGAGCGTGATCACGCGACGGGCCGGGCGCGGCAACTCGACGCGATGGCCCGCGTCGTCGACGACCGACAGCGGCGCGGCCGTCGCGCCGGCGGCCGGCGTCGCGACGGCGGATGACAGGGCGATCGCGCAGGCGAGCAGCGGCACCTTTACCGCCTCGACCGCAACGGCCGCGACCGGCCGTGCGCCGCGAGCGCCCGCACGCGTCATCGCACCGGCCGGCCGCTCGCGAACGCGTCGCACCAGCGGCTCACCGCGCAGTCGCTGCAACGCGGCGCGCGCGCGGTGCAGACGTAGCGGCCGTGCAGGATGAGCCAGTGGTGCGCATCGACGCGGAACTCGTCGGGCACGCGTTCGAGCAGCCGCCGTTCGACCTCGAGCGGCGTCGCGCCCGGCGCGAGACCGGTGCGGTTGGAGACGCGGAACACGTGCGTGTCCACCGCGATCGTCGGCTCGCCGAAGGCGACGTTGAGCACCACGTTGGCGGTCTTGCGGCCGACCCCGGGCAGCGCCTCGAGCGCCTCGCGCGAGCGCGGCACCTCGCCGCCATGGCGCTGCACCAGCAGGCGGCAGGTCTCCACCAGGTTCTTCGCCTTGTTGCGGTACAGGCCGATGGTGCGGATGTGCGCCTCGACGCCCGCCACGCCGAGCGCGAGCATCTTGCGTGGCGTGTTGGCGCGGGCGAACAGCGCCCGCGTGGCCTTGTTGACGCTCACGTCGGTGGCCTGCGCCGACAGCAGCACCGCGGCGAGCAGCTCGAACACGCTCGTGTACTCGAGCTCCGACGCCGGGCTCGGATTGGCCGCGCGCAAGGTGGCGAAGAAGGGCGCGACGTGCTCGGGCCGCATGCGCTTCAGCTCGTCTCCACGCGGTTGCGGCCACCGCGCTTGGCGCGGTACAGCGCCGCGTCGGCGCGCTCCATCAGGTGCTCGAGCGTCTCGCCAGTGCGCCACTGCGCGACGCCGACGCTCACGCTCACGCGCGTGCCGGCGTTGCCGTCGACGGCGAGTCCGTCGCACAGCTCGCGCAGCCGCTCGGCGGCCTGCGTCGCGGCGAGCAGGTCGGTCTCGGGCATCAGCGCGCAGAACTCCTCGCCGCCGATGCGCGCCACGAGGTCGGCCTGCCGCAGCACCTCGCGCAGGCGGTCGGCCAGCAGGCGCAAGGTCGCGTCGCCCGCGCCGTGGCCGTGGCGGTCGTTCACCGACTTGAAGTGATCGACGTCGATCATCAGCATCGACGTGGCGTGCTCGTAGCGGCGCGCGGCCTCGAGCGCGACCTGCCCGCGCTCGAAGAAGGCGCGGCGATTGGCCAGGCCGGTGAGGGCTTCGGTGGTGGCCAGGCGTTGCAGCTCGAGCTCGAGCCGCTTGCGGTGCGAGTGGTCGTGCAGCCAGATCAGCAGCGCGGGCTCGTCGCGCACGTCGACGCGGCGCGCCGACACGAGCGCGGGAAAGGGCGAGACGCCGGCGATGATCGCTTCCCAGTCGCGCAGCGACTGGCCCGCGTCGACCAACGACTCGAAGGTGCTGCCGGCCTCGGCGTCGGCGAACAGCCGGCGCGGCGCGAACGGCTCGCCCGGCGTGGCCTCCAGTCCGAGCATCTGGCGCAGCCTGACGTTGAAGAACAGCGGCAGGTCGTCGCGCCGGCGGATGAGCGCGATCGCGCTCGGGCTCGCCTCGAGGATCTGGCTGCGCAGCATGCGGTCGGCCTCGATCTCCTGCGTGCGCTCGACCACGCGCGCCTCGAGCGTGCGGTTGAGCTCGCGCAGGCTGTCGGCCAGCGCCGCCTGCTCGCGTTCGGCCGCGCGGGCGCGGCGCAGCAGGTACAGCAGTCCGGCGACGAGCACCGTCATCGCGGCGGCGGCCTGCCAGAAGCGCTCGATCAGACGGGTGCGGAAGGCATCGCGCTGGCGGTTGACGCCTTGCTGGGCCTGCACCAGCAGGAAGTGCGACGTCTCGCGCAGCGCGCCGAACTGCTCGGCGATGCGCCGCGCCTCGGCGGCGTCGATCTGGCCTTCGCGGTCCACCGCGGCGAGGCCTTCGTCGAGGCGCTGCTCGATCGAGCGCCACGCGCGCGCGAACTCCGGCGTCTGCAGGTCGAGCATGCGGAACTCGCGCACCGCGCCGGTCTGCGTGGCGAGCAGCTCGAGGTCGATGCGCAGCTTGTCCTCCGAGGCCTGGCCGGCGGCCACGCGCTCGGCCGTCGCGGCCACGCGCTGCACCGCCTCGTGCGTCTGGTAGACGTGCCACACCGACTGCGCCGAGCTGGGACTCGACAGCTGCTGCACTTCCTGCACCGCCGACCAGCCGACGAACACCGCCGTCACGCACATGAGCGCGATCACGGCGTACACCGGCAGCGCCGACGCGGTGCGGCGCGGTTCGCGGCTGTCGGCGGAGGCGGTGTTCATGCTCTCGTCGGCGTCGACGAACGATGCGAGGCCGTCATTCGACCACGATCTCGGACACGTGCCACACCGAGCGGTCGGTGTACTCGGCGCGCCGCAGCTCGGGATGCGCGCTGAACGGATACACCACCAGCAGCGGCCCCTTCGCACGCACCGGGATCGGCTGGCCATCGCGCAGCCACGCGAGCAGCGGATCGAACTGCTCGATGTCGCCCCACGGGATCACGGCCACGTAGTCGTTGAGCGCCTTCACGCGGATCGGCCGGCCGGCGACCTGCACCGACGCGAGCAGGCGCTTGAGGTGCACGCCCTCCCAGGTGCGCGCTTCCTTGTCCCACGGCACGTGGGTCGCCACGGTCGACGGTCCGAGCGCGGCGAGCGAGGCGGCGTCGAAGGTCTGCGTGGCCGGACCGGTGCTGGTCGGGCGCACGAGCCGCAAGGTGAACGACGTGCGCGCGGTCTGCGCGAACACGCTCGACGCCGACGCGGCCAGCAGCGCGGCGGCCGTCGTGCGCAGCGCGCGGCGGCGTATCTCGGAAGGCGCGTCGCGCCGGTCGGCAGGAGGTCTTCGATCGATCATCGTCTCGGGTGCGGTCGCGGGCTCGACGCCACCCGCAATGATCGCCCAAGCGGCGAGCCGGACGACTCGGGTCAGGCCCGGGTGCGCGCACGGGCGCGCGCGATGGCCGCCTCGATGATCGCGCGCTTGCGCTCGAGCACGTCGCGATCGGTGATCGACGAGTCGAGCTCCAGGTCGGCGAGCTTGTGCTCCATGCGTTCGGCGCGGCGCTCGGCGGTCTCGATCGCGGCGCGCTCCAGGCGTTCGCGACGGCGCCGGTAGCGCTCGCGCGACGCGTCGGCCTGCGCGGCCGACCACGCCGCCCAGCCCGTGCGCTCGCCGCTGACCGGGACCATGGCGATGCAGTCCACCGGACAGGCCGGCACGCACAGCTCGCAGCCGGTGCACTGCGACGCGATGACCGTGTGCATCTGCTTGGCCGCGCCGACGATGCAGTCGACCGGGCACGCCTTGATGCACAAGGTGCAGCCGATGCACCACGCCTCGTCGATGACGGCCAGCGCGAGCGGGCCTTCGCGGCCGCAGTCGGGATCGAGCGGACGCGGCGCGCGCCCGGCGATGGCCGCCAGCCGCACGACGCCCTCGGCGCCACCGGGCGGGCAGCGATTCACGTCGGCCTCGCCGCGCGCCATGGCCTCGGCGTAGCCGCGGCAGTCGGGATAGCCGCAGCGCGTGCACTGCGTCTGCGGCAGCGCGGCGTCGAGCCGGTCGGCCAGCGCCGCGGGCGACGAGGAGGCCGTGCGGTCCACGGCGCGAGTCTCAGCGGCGGCGTGCCGCGCGGCCTTCGGCGCGCGCGCCGCCAATGTTGCCGCGCGCGCCGCCTGCGCTGCCGTCAGCGCGCGCGCCGCCTGCGCGGCCGCGTGCCACCGCCGTCGGGCGCTGGTCATGCGCGGCGATGAACTCGCGCACCACCGGGTACACCTTCTCGCGCCAGCGGCGGCCCGAGAAGATGCCGTAGTGTCCGGCGCCTTCCACGTCGTAGTGGAAGCGACGCTCCTTCGGCACGCCGGTGCACAGCTCGTGTGCGGCGCGCGTCTGGCCGGCGCCGGAGATGTCGTCGAGCTCGCCCTCGATGGTGAGCAGCGCGCTCGTGCGGATATCGTGCGGGCGCACCGGCTTGCCGTCGACCTTCCAGGTGCCGTTGACGAGCGCGAATTCCTGGAACACGGTGCGGATGGTGTCGAGGTAGTACTCGGCCGGCATGTCGAGCACGGCGTTGTACTCGTCGTAGAACTGGCGGTGCGCTTCGGCGCTGTCGCCGTCGCCGCGCACCAGGTCGAGGAAGTAGTCGTAGTGCGATCTCAGGTGGCGGTCGGGATTCATCGCCACGAAGCCGGTGTGCTGCAGGAAGCCCGGGTACACGCGACGGCCCGCGCCGGGGTAGTTCGGCGGCACGCGGTAGATCACGTTGTTCTCGAACCACTCGTAGCTCTTGTTCATCGCGAGGTTGTTGACCGCGGTGGGGCTCTTCCTCGCGTCGATCGGGCCGCCCATCATCGTGAGCGTGCGCGGCGTCTGCTCGCGCGCGCTGGCCATCAGCGACACCGCCGCGAACACCGGCACCGTGGGCTGGCACACCGAGATGACGTGCACGCCGTGGCCGATGTGGCGGATGAACTCCTGCACGTAGGCCACGTAGTCGTCGAGGTGGAACGGCCCGGCCTCGACCGGGACCATGCGCGCGTCGACCCAGTCGGTGATGAACACCTTGTGGTCGCGCAGCAGCGCGCGCACGGTGTCGCGCAGCAAGGTCGCGTGGTGGCCCGACAGCGGCGCGACCACCAGCACCGGCGGCTGCCGCTTCATGATCGGCAGGATGTCGTGGTCGTCGGTGAAGCGCTTGAAGCGCAGCAGCCGGCAGAACGGCTTGTCGACCGCGATCTGCTCCTGCACGGCGACCGGCCGGCCCTCGACCTCGACGCTGCGGATGCAGAACTCGGGCTTCTCGTACTCCTTGGCCAGCCGGTGCATCAGGTCGAAACCCGCCGACAGGCGCTGCGCCATCGGCGAGTGCGCGAACGGCGACATCGGGTGGCTGTAGAGCTTGGCCGACGCGCCGGCGAACTCGGCGAAGGGGCTGAGCAGGGCGCGCTGGGTTTCGTAGAGTTGATAGAGCATGGTGTGCTGCGAGGCGAGCGGATGATCCCGCTCGAGGCTGAGCCGAGACTGACTGTGACATGGTCGATGCGGCACCGCAACAACCGGAATCCGGGCCGCATGCTGCCCGGATGCGCCCGACGGGGCACCCGAGGAATTACGTAGGGGACTGCCGACACCTGAGCCGGGTTGTCGCACGCGCGACAACCCGGGGCGGCGCGGCGAGGGCGGCTCAGAGCACGGCCGCGATGGCGCGCGCGACGGTGCCGAGGTTGCGTTCGTTCAGCGCGGCCACGCAGATGCGGCCGGAGTCGACGCCGTAGACGCCGAATTCCTCGCGCAGACGCTGCATCTGCGCCGCCGACAGGCCGGAGTAGCTGAACATGCCCTTCTGCCCGGTGATGAACGAGAAGTCGCCCTTGGCTCCGGCGTCGCGCAGCCCGGCCACCAGCGCCGTGCGCATCGCCTTGATGCGCTGGCGCATGCCGGCGAGTTCGCCTTCCCACGTCGCCCGCAGCGCGGGGGTGGTGAGCACCGTGGCCACCACCTGGGCGCCGTGGGTGGGCGGCGTGCTGTAGTTCGTGCGGATCACGATCTTCAGCTGGCTCAGCACGCGCGCGGCCTCGTCGGCGCTCTCGCACACCACCGACAGCGCGCCGACGCGCTCGCCGTACAGCGAGAAGCTCTTGGAAAACGAGGTCGAGACCAGGAAGTCCATGCCCGACGCGAGGAACTGCCCGACGACCGCGCCGTCCTCGGCGATGCCTTCGCCGAAGCCCTGGTAGGCCATGTCGAGGAAGGGCACGAGGCCGCGGCGGTGCGCGACCTCGACCACGCGTGCCCACTGCGCGGGCGACGGGTCGTAGCCGGTGGGGTTGTGGCAGCACGCGTGCAGCACGACGACCGTGCCGGCCGGCGCCGACTCGAGCGCCGCGAGCATGCCGTCGAAGTCCAGCCCGCGGCGCGCGGCGTCGTAGTACGGATAGCTCTCGACCGCGAAGCCGGCGTTGCCGAAGAGCGCGCGATGGTTCTCCCAGCTCGGGTCGCTGATCAGCACGCGCGCCTGCGGCGCGAGCTTCTTCAGGAAGTCGGCCCCGAGCTTGAGACCGCCGGTGCCGCCGAGGGCCTGCACCGTGGCGACGCGGCGCTCGCGCACGACGGCGCTGTCGTCGCCGAAGACGAGCCCTTGCACCGCCTTGTCGTACGCCGCGATGCCGTCGATCGGCAGGTAGCCGCGCGCCTTGGGCGCTTCGAGCATCTGCTGCTCGGCCGCGGCCACGCACTTCAGCAGCGGCAGCTTGCCGTTCTCGTCGTAGTAGACCCCGACGCCGAGATTGACCTTGCCGTCGCGCGGGTCGGCGTTGAACTGCTCGTTGAGGCCGAGGATGGGGTCGCGCGGCGCCAGCTCGACCGCGGAGAACAGGCTCATGGACGTGACTTCTGCGTAGGGGGAGAGGGGGACGCGGCCGCGCTGCGGTACGCTGCAAGATCGCTCGCGATTCTACCGGCCGCCATCGTGGCGGCCTCCCGCGCCGACGCTTTCAGGACCCTCCGATGACCGACGTCTCCGACGCGACCGCCGCTGCTGCCACCCCGGCGCAAGGCTCGTTCGTCTCGTTCCCCGGCTCGCCGTTCCAGCTGTTCCAGCCGTACCCGCCGGCCGGCGACCAGCCGCAGGCGATCGACAAGCTGGTCGAGGGCGTGAGCGACGGCCTCGCGTTCCAGACCCTGCTCGGCGTCACCGGCTCCGGCAAGACCTACACGATGGCCAACGTGATCGCGCGGCTGGGTCGGCCGGCGATCGTGTTCGCGCCCAACAAGACGCTGGCCGCGCAGCTGTACAGCGAGTTCCGCGAGTTCTTCCCGAAGAACGCCGTCGAGTACTTCGTCAGCTACTACGACTACTACCAGCCGGAGGCCTACGTCCCGCAGCGCGACCTCTACATCGAGAAGGACAGCTCGATCAACGAGCACATCGAGCAGATGCGGCTGTCGGCGACCAAGTCGCTGCTGGAGCGGCGCGACGTGGTGATCGTGGCCACGGTCAGCGCGATCTACGGCATCGGCAAGCCCGAGGACTACACGCAGATGCGCCTCATCGTGCGCACGGGCGACCGCATGGGCCAGCGCGACGTGATCGCGCAGCTCGTGCGCATGCAGTACACGCGCAACGAGACCGACTTCTCGCGCGGCACCTTCCGCGTGCGCGGCGACACGATCGACGTGTTCCCGGCCGAGCACTCCGAGCTGGCGATCCGCATCGAGCTGTTCGACGACGAGATCGAGGCGCTGTCGCTGTTCGACCCGCTGACCGGTCGCATCCGCCAGAAGATCCCGCGCTTCGTGGTCTATCCGTCGAGCCACTACGTGACGCCGCGCGAGCAGGTGCTGCGCGCGGTCGAAGGCATCAAGCTCGAGCTGGCCGAGCGCCTGAAGGAGCTGGTCGCCGCAGGCAAGCTGGTCGAGGCGCAGCGGCTGGAGCAGCGCACGCGCTTCGACCTCGAGATGCTGCAGGAGGTGGGGCACTGCAAGGGCATCGAGAACTACACGCGGCACCTGTCCGGCGCGAAGCCCGGCGAGCCGCCGCCGACCCTGGTGGACTACCTGCCGGGCGACGCGCTCATGTTCCTCGACGAGAGTCACGTGCTGATCGGCCAGCTGGGCGGCATGTTCAACGGCGACCGCGCGCGCAAGACGGTGCTGGTGGAGTACGGCTTCCGGCTGCCGAGCGCGCTCGACAACCGGCCGCTGAAGTTCGAGGAGTTCGAGCGGAAGGTGCGGCAGGCGATCTTCGTGTCGGCCACGCCGGCGGCCTACGAGCAGCAGCATGCCGGGCAGGTGGTCGAGCAGCTGGTGCGGCCGACCGGGCTCGTGGATCCCGAGGTCGAGGTGCGGCCGGCCGCGCACCAGGTCGACGACGTGCTGCAGGAGATCCACGAGCGCGTGAAGGTCGGCGAGCGGGTGCTGATCACCACGCTCACCAAGCGCATGGCCGAGCAGCTCACCGACTATCTCGCCGACAACGGCGTGAAGGTGCGCTACCTGCACTCCGACGTCGACAACATCGAGCGCGTGGAGATCATCCGCGACCTGCGGCTGGGCAGCTTCGACGTGCTGGTGGGCATCAACCTGCTGCGCGAGGGGCTCGACCTGCCCGAGGTGTCGCTCGTGGCGATCCTCGACGCCGACAAGGAAGGCTTCCTGCGCGCCGAGCGCAGCCTCATCCAGACCATCGGTCGCGCCGCGCGCAACGTCAACGGCAAGGCGATCCTGTACGCCGACCAGGTGACCGACTCGATGCGCAGGGCGATCGAGGAGACCGAACGCCGTCGCGCGCGCCAGATCGCGTTCAACGCCGAGCACGGCATCGTGCCGCGGACCATCTCCAAGCGCATCAAGGACCTGATCGACGGCGTGTACTCGGCCGACAAGGGCGGCAAGGCCGACCTCGCCGCGGCGCAGGCGGCGGTCGAGGTCGAGGCGCTGTCGGAGAAGGACCTGGCCCGGCGCATCACGCAGCTCGAGCGGCAGATGCTCGAGCACGCGCGCAACCTGGAGTTCGAGAAGGCCGCCCGCGTGCGCGACCAGCTCGCGCTGCTGAAGGAGCAGGCGTTCGGCGCCCCCGGCACCGACAACGTGATGCCGATCGCCGCCGCCCAGGGAAGCAAGCGATGAGCGAGCCGCCGGCTCGCCTGCGCGTGCTCATGGTGTGCATGGGCAACATCTGCCGCTCGCCGACCGCCGAGGGCGTGCTGCGCCACAAGCTGCGCGAGCGCGGGCTGGATGGGCACGTCGAGGTCGACTCCGCCGGCACGCACGGCTGGCACGAGGGGGCGCCGCCCGACCATCGCAGCCAGCACCACGCCCGCCGCCGCGGCTACGACCTGTCGGGCCTGCGCGCGCGCCAGCTCCGGCCGGCCGACTACGAGCGCTTCGACCTGCTGCTGGCGATGGACTGGGACAACCTCGCGTTGCTCGAGGAGGGCTGTCCGCCCGGGGCGGCACGCAAGCTGAGGCGGCTGATGGAGTTCGCCCGGGCGGCCGACTCGCCCGTGGTGCCCGACCCCTACCAGGGCGGGCCGGACGACTTCGACCGGGTGCTCGATCTGGTCGAGGACGCGTGCGAAGGGCTGATCGACCACCTCGCCGAGATGCTGGCCGCGAGGCGTCGTCGCGCGCCCGGAACTTCCTGACTCAATGCCGACCAAAACGGTCGGCTTCCCCCTATAATCGAGTAAATCGCTCGGACACACCGCGGGTTAACCCGTATGGCGAGCGATCCAAGCGCCGCAAGGCGGAAGGAGAGTTTCGATGCGCCTGACCACCAAAGGCCGTTTTGCCGTCACCGCGATGATCGACCTGGCGCTGCGCGAGCACCAGGGGCCGGTGGCGCTCGCCGCGATCAGCGCGCGCCAGCAGATCTCGCTGTCGTACCTCGAGCAGCTGTTCGGCAAGCTGCGCCGCCACGAGCTGGTCGAGAGCACGCGCGGGCCGGGCGGCGGCTACTCGCTGGGCCGCAAGGCCGAGGACATCACCGTGGCCGACATCATCACGGCGGTCGACGAGCCGATCGACGCGACCGGCTGCGGCGGCAAGGAAAACTGCATGGGCGACGACACCGGCCGCTGTATGACGCACGACCTGTGGGCGAGCCTGAACGCCCGGATGATCGACTACCTGAATTCCATCTCGCTGAAGAAGCTGGTCGACGAGCAGTTGGCCAAGGGCATCTCGATCGAGGAGGCGCCCGTCAAGCGCGCGATCTCGTCGGCGCCCGTGGTCAAGCCGATCAAGGTGACCGCGCCGAACTCGGTGTTCGCGCTCGGCTCGGCGCTCACCAAGTGACGACACGGCCCGACACCACTTCCACCCCCGCACGGACATGACGCCGCACTACCCGATCTACATGGACTACGGCGCGACCACGCCGGTCGACCCGCGCGTCGTCGACGCGATGATCCCGTGGCTGCGCGAGCACTTCGGCAATCCGGCATCGCGCAGCCACGCCTGGGGCTGGGAAGCCGAGGCCGCCGTCGAGAAGGCGCGCGAGCAGGTGGCCGCGCTGATCGGCGCCGATCCGCGCGAGATCGTGTGGACCTCGGGCGCGACCGAGAGCAACAACCTCGCGCTGAAGGGCGCGGCGCACTTCTACAAGTCGCGCGGCAAGCACATCGTGACCGTCAAGACCGAGCACAAGGCGGTGCTCGACACGGTGCGCGAGCTCGAGCGCCAGGGCTTCGAGGCGACCTATCTCGACGTGATGGAGAACGGCCTGCTCGACCTCGAGGCGTTCAAGGCCGCGCTGCGGCCCGACACCATCCTCGCGTCGGTGATGCTGGTCAACAACGAGATCGGCGTGATCCAGGACATCCCGGCGATCGGCACGATCTGCCGCGAGCGCGGCATCGTCTTCCACGTCGATGCCGCGCAGGCCACGGGCAAGGTCGGGATCGATCTCGCGGAGCTGCCGGTCGACCTGATGAGCCTCGCTTCGCACAAGACCTACGGCCCCAAGGGCATCGGTGCGCTGTACGTGCGGCGCAAACCGCGCGTGCGCCTCGAGGCGCAGATGCACGGCGGCGGCCACGAGCGCGGCATGCGCAGCGGCACCTTGCCCACGCACCAGATCGTCGGCATGGGCGAAGCCTTCCGCATCGCGCGCGAGGAAATGGGCACCGAGATCGAGCGCATCCGCATGCTGCAGCAGCGGCTGCTGCGCGGGATCGCCGACATCGAGCAGGTGTTCATCAACGGCGACCTGGAGCGGCGCGTACCGCACAACGTCAACGCGTCGTTCAACTTCGTCGAGGGCGAGTCGCTGATCATGGGCATCAAGGGCATCGCCGTGTCGTCGGGCTCGGCCTGCACGTCGGCGAGCCTCGAGCCGAGCTACGTGCTGCGCGCGCTCGGCCGCAGCGATGAACTGGCGCACTCCAGCCTGCGCATGACGATCGGCCGCTTCACCACGGCCGAGGAGATCGACACCGCGGTCAGCACCCTGAAAGACCGCGTGGCCAAACTGCGCGAACTCTCGCCGCTGTGGGAGATGTACCGCGACGGCGTGGATCTGAGCTCGATCCGGTGGACCGCCCACTGACGATGTACGGAGACTGAGATGGCATACAGCGACAAGGTCATCGACCACTACGAGAACCCGCGCAACGTCGGTTCGTTCGACAAGAGCGACGAGACGGTCGGCACGGGCATGGTCGGCGCGCCCGCCTGCGGCGACGTGATGAAGCTGCAGATCAAGGTGAACCCGGCCACCGGCGTCATCGAGGACGCACGCTTCAAGACCTACGGCTGCGGCTCGGCCATCGCGTCGAGTTCGCTGGTCACCGAGTGGGTCAAGGGCAAGACGCTCGACGAGGCGGCGACCATCAAGAACTCGCAGATCGCCGAGGAGCTCGCGCTGCCGCCGGTGAAGATCCACTGTTCGATCCTCGCCGAGGACGCGATCAAGGCGGCGGTCGACGACTACAAGGCCAAGGCCGCGGCGAAGGCGAACTGATGGCCGTCACCCTGACCGAAGCCGCGGCGCGGCACGTCTCGCGCTACCTGGCCCGGCGCGGCAAGGGCGTGGGCGTGCGCCTGGGCGTCAAGACCACCGGCTGCTCGGGGCTCGCCTACAAGCTGGAGTACGCCGACGACGTGGCGCCCGAGGACATCGTGTTCGAGGGCCACGGCGTGAAGGTGCTGGTCGACCCGAAGAGCCTGCCGTACATCGACGGCACCGAGCTCGACTTCGTGCGCGAAGGACTGAACGAAGGCTTCAAGTTCCACAACCCGCGCGAGAAGGACCGCTGCGGCTGCGGCGAGTCGTTCCGGGTCTGAAGTGGCGATCATCCGTCCGGGGCGGGCCGACGAGCCGCAGGTCCGCTCGCTGCTGGCCGAGCTCGACCGCTACCTCGCTGCGCTGTACGCGCCGGAAGACAACCACATCCTCGACGAGTCGGCGCTGCTGCGCGACGACGTGTCGTTCTTCGTGGCCGAACGCGACGGCGCCGTCGTCGGCTGCGGCGCGCTGCGCGCGATGCCGCCCGCGCCCGGCGATGTCGCGTACGGCGAGGTCAAGCGCATGGTGGTGAGCCCGGCCGTTCGCGGCCAGGGCATCGCGCGGCGCCTGCTGCAGCGGCTGGAGGCGGCCGCGATCGAGCGAGCGTTGCCCGTCGCGCGCCTCGAGACCGGCCGCGACCAGCACGAGGCGGCGCGTCTGTACGAGCGCGCGGGCTACGTGCCGCGCGGCTCGTTCGGCGGCTACCCCGACAACGGGCTGAGCCTGTTCTACGAGAAGCGCCTCGCGTGACGGCTACGGCCATGCGACTGGACGCCGACGATTTCGAACTGTTCGGGCTGCCGCGTCGGCACGCACTCGACTTGCGCGCGCTCGACGAGCGCTGGAAGGCGCTGCAGGCCGAGGTTCATCCGGACCGTCACGCGTCCGGCGGTGCCGCCGCGCAGCGCCTGGCCATGCAGTGGTCGGTGCGCGTCAACGAGGCCTACCGCCGGCTGAAGGATCCGGTGGCGCGCGCCGCGTACCTGTGCGCGCTGCACGGCGCGGCGGTGGACGTGCACGACAACACGGCGATGCCGCAGGACTTTCTGGTGCAGCAGATGCAGTGGCGCGAAGCGCTCGACGACGCGCAGGCGCTGCGCGACATCGAAGCCCTTGCCGACGACGTGGCCGCCGAGCGCCGGCGGCGGCTGGCCGAACTCGCCGCCACGCTCGACGAGCGGCGCGACTGGGCCGCCGCCGCGCAGCAGGTCAAAGCCCTGATGTTCATCGAGCGCTTTGCCTCGCAGGTGGAGTCGCGCCTCGAGGCGCTGGGACAATAGCGGCCCACCCGAGCGCGCCATGGCACTGCTGCAGATCTCCGAACCGGGCCAGAGCCCCGACCCGCACCAGCGACGCATCGCCGTGGGCATCGACCTCGGCACCACGAACTCGCTCGTCGCGGCGGTACGTCACGGCGCGGCCGAGTGCCTGCCCGACCTGCAAGGCCGCGTGCTGCTGCCTTCGGCCGTGCGCTACCTCGGCGACGGTCGCCGCCAGATCGGCCACGACGCGCTCGCCGCGCAGGCCGAGGACCCGGAGAACACGGTCGTCTCCGTCAAGCGCTTCATGGGCCGCAGCCTCGCCGACGTGGCCGAGCCCGGCCGGCTGCCGTACCGCTTCGTCGACCGGCCCGGCATGCTCGCCATCGCCACGCGCGACGGCGAGAAGTCGCCGGTCGAGGTGTCGGCCGAGATCCTCGCGGCGCTGCGCCAGCGTGCGGAAGACAGCTTCGACGCCGAGCTGTACGGCGCCGTCATCACGGTGCCCGCGTACTTCGACGACGCGCAGCGCCAGGCCACGAAAGACGCGGCGAAGCTCGCCGGCCTGAACGTGCTGCGCCTGATCAACGAGCCGACGGCCGCCGCCATCGCCTACGGCCTGGACAACGCGAGCGAAGGCCTCTACGCGGTGTACGACCTCGGCGGTGGCACATTCGACATCTCGCTGCTGCGGCTGTCCAAGGGCGTGTTCGAGGTGGTCGCGGCCGGCGGCGACTCGGCGCTCGGCGGCGACGACTTCGACGCGCTGCTGGCGGCGCACGCGCTGCGCCAGGCGGGCCTCGAGGCGCGCACGCCCGCCGACAAGCGCACCGTGCTCGTGGCCGCGCGCCGCGCGAAGGAGGCGCTGTCGTCCCACGACCGCGCGACGGTGTCGTGCGACCTGTCCGGCGGCGTGCTGCACGTCGAGCTGAGTCGCGCGCAGTTCGAGGCCATCGTCGAGCCGCTGGTCGAGCGAACGCTCACCGCGGTGCGCAAGGCGCTGCGCGCGGCGCGGCTGGAGCGCGGTGACGTGAAAGGCGTGGTGATGGTCGGCGGCTCGACGCGCATGCCCTGCGTGCGGCGCGCGGTCGGCGAGCTGTTCGGCACCGAGCCGCTCGTCAACCTGAACCCCGACGAGGTGGTCGCGCTCGGCGCGGCGGTGCAGGCCAACCAGCTCGCCGGCAACTCGAGGGACGGCGAGATCCTGCTGCTCGACGTGATTCCGCTGTCGCTGGGCATCGAGACCATGGGCGGACTGGTCGAACGCATCATCGAGCGCAACACGACCATCCCCGTCGCCAAGGCGCAGGAGTTCACCACCTTCAAGGACGGCCAGAGCGCGATGGCGCTGCACGTGGTGCAAGGCGAGCGCGAGCTGGTCGCCGACTGCCGCTCGCTCGCGCGCTTCGAGCTGCGCGGCATTCCGCCGATGGCGGCCGGCGCGGCGCGCATCCGCGTCACCTTCCAGGTCGACGCGGACGGGTTGCTGTCGGTGTCGGCACGCGAGACGACCTCCAGCGTCGAGGCGTCGATCGCCGTCAAGCCCAGCTACGGGCTGGGCGACGAGCAGATCGCGTCGATGCTGAAGGAAGGCTTCGCGAGCGCCGAGGCCGACATGCGCGAGCGCGCGCTGCGCGAGGCACGCGTCGAGGCCGAGCGCATGGTGCTGGCCACGCGCTCCGCGCTCGCGGCCGACGGCGACCTGCTGTCAGGCGACGAGCGTGCCGCGATCGAGGCGCTGATCGCCGCGGCCGAGGCGGCCGCGCAGCGCACCGACCATCACGCCATCGATCGCGCCGTCGAGGCGCTGGCCCGCGGGACCGAGGCCTTTGCGGCGGCGCGCATGAACCGCGGCATCAGGGCGGCGCTGGCCGGCCGCAACGTCGAGGAAGTCTGATGCCGGTCATCCGCATCCTGCCGCACCCCGAGTACTGCCCCGAGGGCGCCACCGTCGAGGCCAAGCCGGGCGACTCGATCTGCGAGACCTTGCTCGAGCACGGCATCGAGATCGAGCACGCCTGCGAGATGAGCTGCGCGTGCACCACCTGCCACGTCGTCGTGCGCGAGGGCTTCGCGTCGCTCAACGAGATGGACGAGAGCGAGGAGGACCTGCTCGACCGCGCGTGGGGGCTGGAGCCGAACTCCCGGCTCAGCTGCCAGGCGATCGTCGACCACAAGGACCTCGTGGTCGAGATCCCGAAGTACTCGATCAACCACGCCAAAGAGAAGCACTGATCCGGCGTGTCGGCACCGCGCCGGTGCCGCCCGGCTGCGTCGTCACCAAAAAGAAGCCCCCGGACTTCGCAGTCCGGAGGCTGGACGCAGAGGGCCGAGCCCTGCTGAGGAGATAGACAGACACGCGACGGTCGCCCGTCGCTGGAGTGGCTTGCAAGCAGCGTGCCGCGACGGGCCCGGTGCGGCGGCGTCCCGGCGGTGTCCTCCTGGCCGAAGGCCTCTAGCGGCGCGGGCCGATCTCGGTGGTGAGCGCGCGGTAGATCCAGCCGCCCAGCGGCCGCAGCGAATCGAAGAGGGAGTCGGCCTCGCGCTGCTCGCGCTCGCTGAGTAGCCCGCGCTCCTCGAGCATCGACAGGAACGCGCGCACCTCCTGGCGGCCGATGCCGCTGACCGAGACGAGGTGCTGCATCGAAACGAAGCGGTGCGACATGTCGCACAGCATGCGGCGGTACGCGGTGCGGTGATACGGCGCCGGCAGGTCCGGCCAGGCAGTGAGCTTGTATTGCTTCATGGTCCCAACGCCTCTTGGTGTGGCGAGGCGGCCTCCCTTGGCCGCGTCGCAGATTTGGTCGTCAGATTACGGCCGGGGGCCCGGCGCGGGAAGTGGAATCCGCCGCGGTTTACCCGGGGGTCCGGCACGACCTTGTGTCGAGTTGCAAGCCGCGCGGCCCGGCGTCACAGGCGGATACGTGCGGGCGACCAGAAACGTCTGGCTACACTGACGAAAATGAGAGTGCTGGGCATCGAATCCTCGTGCGACGAGACCGGCGTCGCACTGGTCGAGGCAGGGCCGCAGGGCCTCCCGCGCCTGCTGGCGCAGGCGCTGCACACGCAGGCGGCCATGCATCGAGACTACGGCGGCGTGGTGCCCGAACTCGCGTCGCGCGATCACATCCGTCGTCTGCTGCCGCTGACGCGGGACGTGCTGGACGCGGCGGGCGCATCGCTCGCGACGGTCGACGTCGTGGCCTACACCCGCGGGCCCGGACTCGCCGGCGCGCTGCTCGTCGGAGCCGGTGCGGCGTGCGCGCTCGCGGCGGCGCTCGAGCGGCCGGTGCTGGGCGTGCATCACCTCGAAGGCCACCTGCTGTCGCCGTTCCTGTCGGCCGATCCGCCGCAGTTCCCCTTCGTCGCGCTGCTCGTGTCGGGCGGGCACACGCAGCTCATGCGCGTGGAAGGCGTCGGCCGCTACGAGCTGCTGGGCGAGACCATCGACGACGCGGCCGGCGAGGCCTTCGACAAGACGGCCAAGCTCATCGGCCTCGGCTATCCCGGCGGGCCGGCGCTGGCGCGGCTGGCCGAGATGGGCGACGCCGAAGCGTTCGACCTGCCGCGTCCGCTGCTCGCCAGCGGCAACCTCGACTTCTCGTTCGCCGGGCTGAAGACGGCCGTGCGCGTGCAGCTCGAACGCCGCAGCAACGTCTGCGAGCAGGACCTCGCCGATCTCGCCGCGAGCACGCAGGCCGCGATCGTCGAGGTGCTCGTGAAGAAGTCGCTGCGCGCGCTGCGCGAGACGGGCCTGCGGCGGCTCGTGGTGGCCGGCGGGGTCGGCGCGAACCGCGAGCTGCGTCGCCAGCTCGATGCCGCCTGCGAGCGGCGCGGCATCCGCGTGCACTACCCGGAGCCGTCGCTGTGCACCGACAACGGCGCGATGATCGCCCTGGCCGCGGCGATGCGGCTCGGCGCCGGCCTCGCCGCCGCCGGGCGCGACTACGGCTTCGACGTGCGCCCGCGCTGGCCGCTCGATCAGATCGAGGCGGCCTGAGCGCGCGCAGCGCGGTTCGCAGGCGACGCGACCTGGTCGATCCCGCCCGGCGAGGTGACGCTGCGCGAGCAGCTCGACACCGGGCGCTCGCGACGGACGCGCGGCCGGTCACGCGCACGAGAGGTCACGCGCACGAGAGACATCGCCGATCCTTCGGACACAATGCGCGCTCTCGCGCGACGGCGGCATCGCATGCCCGCCCAGCGCTCCACCCACGTGGCGCTCCCTCCGCGTCGAACGAGAGGATCGAGCGGCACCCCGTTCATCGCTGACATGAATCCATCGAGACGACGACTCGTCACCGCACTGTCCACGCTGCCGCTGCTCGCGCCCCTGGCGGCGCGCGCCGCCGAGCCCATCCGTCTGGCGTTGATCGAAGGGCTGTCGGGCCCGTTCGCCAACGCCGGCGAGGCCGTGTTCCGCAACCTGCTGTGGGCCGTCGAGCGCGTCAACGCGCGCGGCGGCGTGCGCCTGCCCGGCGGTGCGCGGCCGCTCGAGCTCGTGCGCTTCGACAGCAAGGGCGCCACCGAGGAGGCGCTGTCGACCCTGCGCGGCGCGCTCGACGCGCGCATCGGCTTCGTGCTGCAGGGCAACAGCTCGGCCGTGGCCGCCGCGCTGATCGACGCGCTGAACAAGCACAACGAGCGCGAGCCCAGGCGCCGCGCGCTGTTCCTCAACTACTCGGCCGTCGAGCCCTCGCTGACCAACGAGCGCTGCAGCTTCTGGCACTTCCGCTTCGACGCTCACGCCGACATGCGCCTGGCCGCGCTGGTCGACGTGCTGCGCGAGGACCGCGCGCTCAAGCGCCTGTACCTCATCGGGCAGGACTACAGCTTCGGCCAGCACGTGCTGCGCAAGGCGCGCGAGATGCTCGCGGCCGCGCGCCCGGACATCCAGATCGTCGGCGAGGAGCTGCACCCGGTGGGCCGGGTCAAGGACTTCCTGCCGTACGCCAACAAGATCAAGGCCAGCGGCGCGCAGGCGGTGCTCACGGGCAACTGGGGCAACGATCTCACCTTGCTCGTGCGCGCCGCGCGCGAGGTCGGGCTCGACGGGAGCTTCTACACGTTCTACGGCAACGCGCTCGGCGCGCCGGCGGCCATCGGCGAGGCCGGCGTGGGCCGCGTCGTCGCGGTGGCCGAGTGGCATCCGAACATGGGCGGCGAGGCGTCCGACCGCTTCGTGCAGGCCTTCCGCGCACGCTTTCCCGACCCGCGCGACGACTACCTGCACGCGCGCATGCAGGCCATGTTCGAGATGCTCGTCGCCGCCATCGAGGCCGCGCGCAGCACCGAGGCGGCGGACGTCGCGCGCGCGCTCGAGGGCCGCGAGCTCGACTCGCGCGCCTTCGGCGGCTTCGCCTCGGGCGTCATGCGCGCGGCGGACCACCAGTTCGTGGCGCCGCTGGTGGTCAGCGTGATGGACCGCGCCGGCGCGCCGGGCGTGCGCTTCGACACCGAAGGCTCCGGCTTCGGCTTCCGCACCCTGCGCGTGCTGCCGGCCGCGCGCGTGGAGCAGGCGCATCAGTGCCGCATGGAAAGGCCGGCGCCGTGAGCCGCGACAGCCTGGTGCGCGACACCATCCGGCGCCTCCCGGCGTCGAGGATCCGCGAGGTCGCCAACGCCGCCATCGGCCGCGACGACGTGCTCGCCTTCTGGTTCGGCGAGAGCGACGAGGTCACGCCGGCGCCGGTGCGCGAGGCCGCCGCGGCGTCGCTCGCGGCCGGCGAGACCTTCTACGCGCACAACCTCGGCCTGCCCGAACTGCGCGAGGCGATCGCCGCCTACACGAGCGGCCTGCACCGGCCGGTGGACGCCGCCCGCGTCGCCGTCACGTCCGGCGGCGTGAACGCGCTGATGATCGCGATGCAGGCGCTGCTCGACGCCGGCGACGAAGTGGTCGCCGTGGTGCCGGTGTGGCCCAACCTCACGGCGCAGCCGGCGATCCTCGGCGCGCGCGTCGTGCGCGTGCCGCTGGTGGTGCGCGACGGCGCGTTCCGCCTCGACCTGCAGCGGCTGCTCGACGCGGTGACGCACCGCACGCGCGTGCTGCTGCTCAACGCGCCGAACAACCCGACCGGCTGGACCCTCGCGCGCGACGAGCAGCGGGCCCTGCTCGAACACTGCCGGCGCACCGGCACGTGGATCGTGGCCGACGAGGTGTACGAGCGCCTGTACTTCGACGGCGCCGACGGCGCGTGCGCGCCGAGCTTCCTCGACATCGCCGAGCCCGACGACCGGCTCGTGGTCGCGCACAGCTTCAGCAAGAGCTTCCTGATGACCGGCTGGCGGCTCGGCTGGCTGGTGGGCCCGTCCGGCGCGGCCGACGAGTTCGGCAAGCTGATCGAGTTCAACACGTCCTGCGCCCCAGTGTTCGTGCAGCGCGGCGCGCTCGCGGCACTGGCCGGCGCCGACGCGAGCGTGCCGCCGCTGGTGGCGCACCTGAAGGCGTGCCGCGACCGTCTGGCCGGCGAACTCGCCGCGCTGCCGGGCGTGACCAGCGCGCCGCCGCCGGGCGGCATGTACCTGTTCCTGCGCGTCGACGGCGAGACCGATTCGCTCGCGCTGGCGAAGCGGCTGGTGGCCGAGGCTGGCCTGGGACTCGCGCCGGGCGTCGCCTTCGGCCCCGAGGCCGAGGGCTGGCTGCGCTGGTGCTTCGCCTCGCGCGACCTCGACCGGCTCACCGAGGGCGCGCGCCGGCTGGCGAAGGGCCTTCGCCTATAATCCGTCGCTCGTCGCGCCGCCATCGGCACGGCGATCCCAGCACGACGCGGGTCGGTTCCACCCGCGATCGCAAGTGAAACCCCGGAACCCGCCTGCCGCCTGACGTGGCCGACCGGGTTCCGCACCACGGACATCGAGACCATGGCAGTTGCCGACATCGACAAGGCCGAGATCATCAAGGCCAACGCCCGCGCCGCGAGCGACACCGGTTCTCCCGAAGTGCAGGTGGCCCTGCTGACCGCCCGCATCAACGAGCTGACCCCGCACTTCAAGACGCACCTGAAGGACCACCACGGACGCCGCGGCCTGCTGAAGCTGGTCAACCAGCGCAAGCGCCTGCTGGCCTACCTGAAGGACAAGGACGCCGACCGCTACACCGCGCTGATCCAGAAGCTGGGTCTGCGCAAGTAAGCCGGCACACGACGTGAAGCGGAGCCTGTCTGGTCGCACCAGCACAGGCTCCGTGTCCATGGAGCGAGGCTTCGACGGCGCTGCTCATGTCATTCCAGCGAGGCTGAGGGCCCAGGCGGCCGCCGCCAACCTCGCTGGAATGGCATCCCGCCGCACCGCCGCCGCTCCGGGCCACCGGCGCCGCCCCGAGCGCGCCGAACCGCAACCGGAGACATCCGCATGAGCATGTTCAACAAGGTCACCAAGACGTTCCAGTGGGGCCCGCACACCGTCACGATGGAGACGGGCGAGATCGCCCGCCAGGCCAGCGGCGCCGTGCTGGTCAACATCGACGACACCGTGGTGCTCGCCACCGTGGTGGCGGCCAAGACCGCCAAGGCGGGTCAGGACTTCTTCCCGCTGACCGTCGACTACATCGAGAAGACCTACGCCGCCGGCAAGATCCCGGGCAGCTTCTTCAAGCGCGAGGGTCGCCCGAGCGAGCTCGAGACCCTGACCTCGCGCCTGATCGACCGCCCGATCCGCCCGCTGTTCCCGGACGGCTTCTTCAACGAGGTGCAGGTCGTCGTGCACGTGCTGAGCCTCAACCCCGAGGTGCAGGCCGACATCGCCGCGCTGATCGGCACCTCGGCCGCGCTGGCGATCTCGGGCATCCCGTTCAACGGCCCGATCGGCGCGGCGCGCGTCGGCTACATCGACGGCGAGTACGTGCTGAACTCCGGCAAGACCGACCTCACGCGCAGCAAGCTCGACCTCGTGGTCGCCGGCACCGAGTCGGCCGTGCTGATGGTCGAGTCCGAGGCCGACCAGCTTCCCGAGGACGTGATGCTCGGCGCGGTGGTCTTCGGCCACGAGCAGGGCAAGGTCGCGATCGAGGCGATCCACGAGCTGGTGCGCGAGGCCGGCAAGCCCGAGTGGGACTGGACGCCGCCGGCCAAGGACGAGGCGTTCATCGCCAAGGTCGACGCGCTGGCCGAGCCGGCGCTGCGCGCGGCCTACCAGATCCGCAGCAAGCAGGCGCGCACGCAGGCCTGCCGCGAGGCCTACGCGCAGGTGAAGGCCGCGCTGGCGGCCGAAGGCGTCGATTTCGACGAGGTGAAGCTCGAGGGCCTGCTGTTCGACATCGAGTCGCGCATCGTGCGCGGCCAGATCCTCTCGGGCGAGCCGCGCATCGACGGCCGCGACACGCGCACCGTGCGCCCGATCGAGATCCGCGCCGGCGTGCTGCCGCGTGCGCACGGCTCGGCGTTGTTCACGCGCGGCGAGACGCAGGCGCTGGTGGCGGCGACGCTCGGCACCGAACGCGACGCCCAGCGCATCGACGCGCTGGCCGGCGAGTTCGAGGAGCGCTTCATGCTCCACTACAACATGCCGCCGTTCGCCACCGGCGAGACCGGCCGCGTGGGCAGCCCGAAGCGCCGCGAGATCGGCCACGGGCGCCTGGCCAAGCGCGCGCTGGTGGCATGCCTGCCGAGCAAGGAGGAGTTCCCGTACTCGATCCGCGTGGTCTCGGAGATCACCGAGAGCAACGGCTCGTCGTCGATGGCCTCGGTGTGCGGCGGCTGCCTCGCGCTGATGGACGCCGGCGTGCCGATGAAGGCGCACGTCGCCGGCATCGCGATGGGCCTCATCAAGGAAGGCAACCGCTTCGCGGTGCTGACCGACATCCTCGGCGACGAGGACCACCTCGGCGACATGGACTTCAAGGTCGCCGGCACCACCACCGGCGTCACGGCCCTGCAGATGGACATCAAGATCCAGGGCATCACCAAGGAGATCATGCAGGTCGCGCTGGCGCAGGCCAAGGAGGCACGGCTGCACATCCTCGGCAAGATGGTCGAGGCGCTCGGCGGCGCGAAGACCGACATCTCGCAGTACGCGCCGCGCCTGTACACGATGAAGATCAACCCGGAGAAGATCCGCGACGTGATCGGCAAGGGCGGCGCGACCATCCGCGCGCTGACCGAGGAGACCGGCACGCAGATCGACATCGCCGAGGACGGCACGATCACGATCGCCTCGACCGACGGCGATCGCGCGATGCTCGCCAGGAAGAAGATCGAGGAGCTGACCGCCGAGGTCGAGGTGGGCAAGGTCTACGAAGGCCCGATCACCAAGATCCTCGAGTTCGGCGCGCTCGTGAACCTGCTGCCCGGCAAGGACGGCCTGCTGCACATCAGCCAGATCGCGCACCAGCGCGTCGAGAAGGTCACCGACTTCCTGAAGGAAGGCCAGGTGGTCAAGGTCAAGGTGCTCGAGACCGACGACAAGGGCCGCGTGAAGCTGTCGCTGAAGGCGCTGCTCGACAAGCCCGAAGGCTACGAGGAGCCGCAGCGCGAACCCCGCGAGCCGCGTGGCGATCGCCCGCCGCGTGGTGATCGCCCGCCGCGCGAGCGCCGCGAGCAGGCGCCGCGCGACCAGCAGCCGGCCGAAGCCTCGGCCGACGAGATGGCGCAGCAGCAACAGCAGCAACAGCAGCAGTAAGGGCGGGGCGGCGCGCCGATGAAGGCGATCGAGATCGCGCGCTTCGGCCCGCCCGAGGTGCTGCAGCCGACCACGCGGCCCGACCCCGTGCCGGGCGCGGGCGAAGCGCTCGTGCGCGTGAGCGCCTCGGGCGTGAACCGCCCCGACGTGCTGCAGCGCAAGGGCCTGTACCCGATGCCGCCGGGCGTGTCCGACCTGCCCGGGCTCGAGATCGCCGGCACGCTCGAGGCCGGCGACGAGGCGCTGCTCGCGGCGGCCGGCTTTCGCCTCGGCGACCGCGTGTGCGCGCTGGTGGCCGGCGGCGGCTACGCCGAGCGCTGCGTGGCGCCGGTCGGCCAGCTGCTGCCGGCGCCGGCGGGCCTGTCGGACGTCGAGGCGGCCAGCCTGCCCGAGACCTACTTCACCGTCTGGCAGAACGTGTTCGACATCGCGCGACTGCAGCCGGGCGAGACCCTGCTGGTGCAAGGCGGCTCCAGCGGCATCGGCGTCGCGGCGATCCAGCTCGCCCGGGCGCTCGGCTCGAAGGTGATCGTGACGGCCGGCAGCGACGACAAGTGCGCCGCCTGCGTCGCGCTCGGCGCCGACGCGGCCATCAACTACCGCACGCACGACTTCGCGGCCGAGGCGATGCGCCTGACCGACGGGCGCGGCGTGAACGTCGTGCTCGACATGGTGGCCGGCGACTACGTCGGCCGCGAGGTCGAGTGCCTCGCCGACGACGGCCGGCTGGCGGTGATCGCGGTGCAAGGCGGCACCAAGAGCGCGTTCGACGCCGGGCTGCTGCTGCGCAAGCGCATCGCGATCACCGGCTCGACCTTGCGTCCGCGGCCGGTGGCGTACAAGGCGCGGCTGGCGCGCGAGCTGCGCGAGCGCGTGTGGCCGCTGATCGAGGCCGGCCGCATCAAGCCGGTGGTCCACCGCACCTTCCCGGCCGAGCAGGCCGCCCAGGCCCACGCGCTGATGGAGTCGGGCACGCACGTGGGCAAGATCGTCCTGACCTGGTGAACACGATGACGACGACGCGACGCAAGCTGGTGGTCGGCAACTGGAAGATGCACGGCAGCCACAAGGCCAACGCCGAGCTGCTCGAGGGCATCCTGCAGGCGCGGCCGTTCGGCGCCGACGTGGCGGTGTGCGTGCCGTTCCCGTATCTGTCCGAGACCGCGGTGGCGCTCGCCGCCAGCGGCGTGGGCTGGGGCGCGCAGGACGTGTCGCAGCACGAGCAGGGCGCCTACACCGGCGAGGTGTCGGCGGCGATGCTGCACGAGTTCGGCTGCCGCTGGGTCATCGTCGGCCACTCCGAGCGCCGGCAGTACCACGCGGAGAGCGACACGGTGGTGGCCGAGAAGGCCAAGGCCGCGCTCGCGCGCGGCATCACGCCGGTCGTCTGCGTCGGCGAGACGCTCGCGCAGCGCGAGGCCGGCGAGACCGAGCACGTGGTCAAGCGCCAGCTCTCGGCGGTGATCCACGCGCTGGCGCACTGCGTGGGCGAGATCGTCGTCGCCTACGAGCCGGTGTGGGCCATCGGCACCGGCCGGACCGCGACGCCGGCGCAGGCGCAGGAGGTGCACGCGCTGCTGCGGGCGCAGCTGCGCGCCGCGTCGCCGCGCGCCGACGCGATGCGGCTGCTGTACGGCGGCAGCGTCAAGCCCGACAACGCGCGCGAGCTGTTCGCGCAACCCGACATCGACGGCGCGCTCGTCGGCGGGGCCTCGCTGAAGGCGGCCGACTTCGTCGCCATCGTGCGCGCGGCCGGCTGACCGCCCGCGCACCCAAGGTTCACTGGAGATCGAGAAGACCATGCAAATGCTCTGGAACATCGTGCTCGGCGTGCAGCTGCTGACCGCGATCGTGATGATCGGCCTCGTGCTCATCCAGCACGGCAAGGGTGCCGACATGGGGGCGTCGTTCGGCAGCGGCGCCTCGGGCAGCCTGTTCGGCGCGACCGGCAGCGCGAACTTCCTGTCGCGCTCGACGGCGGTGTGCGCGACGGTGTTCTTCGTGTGCACGCTCGCGCTGGCCTACCTGTCGACGCAAGGCACGGCCGCCCCCGGCGGCAGCGTGCTCGACCGTCCGGCGGCCGCGCAGGGTGCCGCCTCGGCGCCGGCCTCCGGCGCGGCGCTCGTGCCCGGCGCGGCGAGCGCGCCGGCCGCGGTGGTGCCGGCCGAATCGCCGGCGTCGGGAGCGGCCGCGATCCCGACCAAGTGAGTCGGCTTCGGCGTCGTCCGCGCGGGCGGCGCCGACGATGACGACGAGCCGCTCGCGCCCCTCGCGCACGCACCGAAAGACTTGCGCGCGATCAGGGAACGGCGCTCGATTCGGTTTAAACTCGCGCGTTGTCCGGCAAGCCAATCCCTCACGCGAGCCGGAGCAGATCGCGGCGACGACCGCCCCATGCCGACGTGGTGAAATTGGTAGACACGCTATCTTGAGGGGGTAGTGGCGAAAGCTGTGCGAGTTCGAGTCTCGCCGTCGGCACCAGGGACAACGACTTCGAGTCTGCAGGGTCCGCATCCGGGGTCCTGCATGGCGCCCTCGCCTCAGGAGGCAGGGGACAAGACGGGCGCTCCGTCGGCGGTGTCATCACCGCGGTCGGCGCGCCTTTCTTTCGACCGGATGAAGAACGACAGCGACGACCGAACGACATGGACCTGCAACAGTACCTGCCCGTGATCCTGTTCATCCTGGTCGGCGTCGCGGTCGGCGTCGCGCCGCAGGTGCTGGGCTTCGTGTTCGGTCCGAACCGCCCCGACGCCGAGAAGAACAGCCCCTACGAATGCGGCTTCGAGGCCTTCGAGGACGCGCGCATGAAGTTCGACGTGCGCTACTACCTCGTGGCCATCCTGTTCATCCTGTTCGACCTCGAGATCGCCTTCCTCTTCCCGTGGGCGATCGCGCTCAACGAGATCGGATCCGGCGGCTTCTGGGCCATGATGGTCTTCCTGCTGATCCTCGTCGTGGGTTTCGCGTACGAGTGGAAGAAGGGCGCCCTCGACTGGGAATGACGGAGTAACGGCATGGGCATCGAAGGCGTCCTGAAGGAAGGCTTCGTCACCACCTCGGTCGACAAGCTGATCAACTGGTCGAAGACCGGCTCGCTGTGGCCGATGACCTTCGGCCTCGCGTGCTGCGCAGTCGAGATGATGCACGCCGGCGCGGCGCGCTACGACATCGACCGCTTCGGCATGCTGTTCCGGCCGAGCCCGCGGCAGAGCGACCTGATGATCGTCGCCGGCACCTTGTGCAACAAGATGGCGCCGGCGCTGCGCAAGGTCTACGACCAGATGGCCGAGCCGCGCTGGGTGCTCTCCATGGGCTCGTGCGCCAACGGCGGCGGCTACTACCACTACAGCTACAGCGTCGTGCGCGGCTGCGACCGCATCGTGCCGGTCGACGTGTACGTGCCCGGCTGCCCGCCCACGGCCGAGGCGCTGCTGTACGGCATCCTGCAGTTGCAGGCCAAGATCCGCCGCGAGAACACGATCGCCCGCTGACACGATGAGCGCACGACTCGACACCCTGCAAGCGGCGCTGACGTCGGCGCTCGGCGACCGCATCGGGCACCTGAAGCGCGAGCGCGGCGAGATCACCGTCGTCGTCGACGCGGCCGACTATGCGGCGGTCGCGCGCGCACTGCGCGACGAGCCGTCGCTGAAGTTCGAGCAGCTGATCGACCTGTGCGGCGTCGACTACTCGACCTACAAGGACCAGCCTTGGGACGGCCCTCGCTTCTGCGTGGTGTCGCACCTGCTGTCGGTCACGCACAACTGGCGCGTGCGGCTCAAGGTCTTCGCGCCCGACGACGACCTGCCCGTCGTCGCCTCGGTGACCGAGATCTGGAACAGCGCCAACTGGTTCGAGCGCGAGGCCTTCGACCTGTACGGCATCGTGTTCGAGGGTCACGTCGACCTGCGCCGCATCCTCACCGACTACGGCTTCATCGGTCATCCGTTCCGCAAGGACTTCCCGGTGTCGGGGCACGTCGAGATGCGCTACGACGCCGAGCAGCAGCGCGTCATCTACCAGCCCGTGACGATCGAGCCGCGCGAGATCACGCCGCGCGTCGTGCGCGAAGACCACTATGGCGGCCTGCACTGACATGGCTGAGATCAAGAACTACACGCTGAACTTTGGCTCCGGCCGCCCGCTGCGCGGGCTCGACTTCGCCGTCGCGAAGTCCGCCTGCGCCGGACTTCAGCGCGGCTCGCTGCCGACCTCGGGGCGCGCGCATGGCTGAGATCAAGAACTACACGCTGAACTTCGGGCCGCAGCACCCGGCGGCGCACGGGGTGCTGCGCCTCGTGCTCGAGCTCGACGGCGAGGTGATCCAGCGCGCCGACCCGCACATCGGCCTGCTGCACCGTGCGACCGAGAAGCTGGCCGAGACGCGCACCTACATCCAGTCGCTGCCGTACATGGACCGTCTCGACTACGTGTCGATGATGTGCAACGAGCACGCGTACTGCCTCGCGATCGAGAAGCTGCTCGGCATCGAGGTGCCGCTGCGCGCGCAGTACATCCGCGTCATGTTCGCCGAGATCACCCGGCTGCTGAACCACCTGCTGTGGCTCGGCGCGCACGGGCTGGACTGCGGCGCGATGAACATCCTCATCTACTGCTTCCGCGAGCGCGAGGACCTGTTCGACATGTACGAGGCGGTGTCCGGTGCGCGCATGCACGCCGCGTACTTCCGCCCGGGCGGCGTCTACCGCGACCTGCCCGACACGATGCCGCAGTACCAGCCCTCGAAGGTGCGCAGCGCGCGCGTGATCGAGGAGCTCAACCGCAACCGGCAGGGGTCGCTGCTGGACTTCATCGACGACTTCTGCGCGCGCTTCCCGAAGAACGTCGACGACTACGAGACCCTGCTCACCGACAACCGCATCTGGAAACAGCGCACGGTCGGCATCGGCGTGGTGAGTCCCGAGCGCGCGCTCAACCTCGGGTTCACCGGCCCGATGCTGCGCGGATCGGGCATCGCGTGGGACCTGCGCAAGACGCAGCCCTACGACGTGTACGACCGCGTCGACTTCGACGTGCCGGTCGGCACCCACGGCGACACCTACGACCGCTATCTGGTGCGCGTCGAGGAGATGCGCCAGTCCAACCGCATCATCAAGCAGTGCGTCGACTGGCTGCGCGCCCACCCGGGCTCGGTGATCACCGACAACCACAAGGTCGCGCCGCCTTCGCGGGTCGAGATGAAGGCCAACATGGAAGAGCTGATCCACCACTTCAAGCTCTTCACCGAAGGCTTCCACGTGCCCGAGGGCGAGGTGTACGCCGCCGTCGAGCATCCGAAGGGCGAGTTCGGCATCTACATCGTCAGCGACGGCGCGAACAAGCCGTACCGCCTGAAGATCCGCCCGCCGGGCTTCGCGCACCTCGCCGCGCTCGACGAGATGGCGCGCGGCCACATGATCGCCGACGCGGTGGCGGTGATCGGCACCATGGACATCGTGTTCGGCGAGATCGATCGATGATGCAGCTGTCCGAGTCGACCCGCGAGCGCTTCGCGAAAGAGGTCGCCAAGTACCCCGCCGACCAGAAGCAGTCGGCCGTGATGGCCTGCCTGGCCATCGTCCAGCAGGAGCAGGGCTGGGTTTCGCGCGAGGCCGAGGAGGCCGTGGCCGCGTACCTCGGCATGCCGCCGATCGCGGTGCACGAGGTCACGACCTTCTACAACATGTACAACCAGCAGCCGGTCGGGCGCTTCAAGCTCAACGTCTGCACCAACCTGCCGTGCGCGCTGCGCGACGGGCAGAAGGCGCTCGAGCACCTGTGCCGGCGCCTCGGCGTCGACGAAGGCGGCACCACCGCCGACGGGCTCTTCACGGTGCAGAAGTGCGAGTGCCTGGGCGCCTGCGCCGACGCGCCGGTCATGCTGGTCAACGACCGGCAGATGGTGAGCTTCATGAGCCCCGAGCGGGTCGATGAACTGCTGGCGACCCTGGCGTCGCACGCGAAGCAGGGGGCCTGACCGATGCGCTTGGACCTGTCGAAGTTCCAGGCCACGGGCCGCGAAACCTGCTTCCACGACCGCCACCTCGGCGCGCAGATCTACGCCGGCCTCGACGGCCGCAACTGGCGGCTGAAGGACTACGAGGCGCGCGGCGGCTACAAGGCGCTGCGCAGGATCCTCGGTGCCGACGGCGGCCCGGGCATGACACCCGAGCAGGTGATCGCCGAGGTCAAGACCAGCGCGCTGCGCGGACGCGGCGGCGCCGGCTTCCCGACCGGCCTGAAGTGGAGCTTCATGCCGCGGCAGTTCCCGGGGCCGAAGTACCTCGTGTGCAACTCCGACGAGGGCGAGCCCGGCACCTGCAAGGACCGCGACATCCTCGCGTACAACCCGCACATCGTCATCGAGGGCATGGCGATCGCCGCGTACGCGATGGGCATCGCCACCGGCTACAACTACATCCACGGCGAGATCTTCGAGGTGTACGAGCGCTTCGAGGAAGCGCTCGCCGAGGCGCGCGCGGCCGGCTACCTGGGCGATCGCATCCTCGGCTCGGGCTTCGGCTTCCAGCTGCACGCGCACCACGGCTTCGGCGCGTACATCTGCGGCGAGGAGACGGCGCTGCTCGAGTCGCTCGAGGGCAAGAAGGGCCAGCCGCGCTTCAAGCCGCCGTTCCCGGCGAGCTTCGGCCTCTAC
>Ga0073934_10003163_pt1 | contig 31309 bp, 28 predicted proteins | sample LarsenN4metaG_FD_76834 | JGI IMG/M metagenome (GOLD analysis project Ga0073934, IMG submission 76834) | Hot spring sediment bacterial and archeal communities from British Columbia, Canada, to study Microbial Dark Matter (Phase II) - Larsen... ...
CTGAAACTGAATACGGTTCATCTTCATGGCGATCCTCCCGATGAAAGATGCCATGAAGTTATCATCATGCTGCGACAGCAAATGTCACATCAGGCGTCAGCGGAAGATTGGCGCTAATCAGGTAACACAATGACCGCTCCGGTCCGTGGGCGCGCTAACCCGAACTCCACTCAGAGGCCCGGCTGGTTCCACCGTCGAGGGCCTCCACTCGACACAGTGCCCGACCGTCAGAAAGACGCAGTTCAACTCTGTCGGCGGGGTCCAGCTGTCCGACCGATCTGACTGCCTGCCGTTCAGGAAGTTTGAGGGCAACGCTGTATCCCCTCGCCAGGGTGCCGAGGGGAGACAACGCTTCAAGCCGTGCCGTATTCACGGATACCGTCTCCCGGAACCGGTCGAGGTGACGCCGCAGTGCCATGTCACTGCTGGAGCGCAGGGCAATGATGCGCTCCCGGGCGCGCTCGACGGCAATAGCCGGATTTCTGATCTTCAAATGGTTTGTGAGCGCCTCCAGCACTCTTCCCCGGTCTTTGAAGAAAGCAGCCATCCCACGCTCAAGCCGTGCCGAGAGATCGTCGGTGCGCTGGGCAAGGTGACCAAGGAGGATGACCGGATCACGGAGGGCGCGGCTGAGAGAATCCAGCTCTCCGCCGGCTTCCGCCAGGATTCGCCCCATTGCCTGCACGAGCCGGTGGCGGAGAAACTCAACGCGCGACGCCAGTTCCTCCTTGCTTTTTACGACCAGTTCCGCCGCGGCCGAGGGGGTCGGCGCCCGGAGATCGGCCACAAAATCCGCCATGGTAAAATCGGTTTCATGTCCCACGGCGGAGATGACCGGAATCCGGGAGCGGTGGATCGCCCGGGCGACCTTTTCCTCGTTGAAGGCCCAGAGATCCTCCAGCGATCCCCCTCCCCTGCCGACAATCATGACGTCGACAGCGCCGTACCGGTTGAGATCGCCGATGGCCTCGGCAATCTCGTCGGCCGCCCCTTCCCCCTGGACCTTCACTGGCCTGAGCAGCACCTCCACATTGGCGAAGCGGCGGTTCAAAACGGTGAGGATATCGTGGATCGCCGCGCCGGTTGCCGAAGTGACCACGCCGATACGCCGAGGCAAAGGGGGGAGCGGTTTCTTGTGCTCCTCGGCAAAGAGCCCCTCCCTGGCCAACTTCTCCTTCAGCTGGACAAAGGCAAGCTGCAGCGCTCCCACGCCCTGCGGCTCCAGGTATTCCACGAGGAACTGGTAATCGCCCCGCTGTTCGTAGACCGTGATCCGCCCCCGGACAATCAGCCCCATCCCGTCCCGGGGGCGAAACTTCAGGGCCCGGGCCGAAGCACGGAACATGACGCACCGGATCTGGGCGCCGGCGTCCTTGAGCGTGAAGTATAGGTGTCCGGAAGCAGGCATCGCAAGATTTGAAACCTCACCCTCCACCCAGACGTGCTCGAAATTTTCTTCAAGCACCCCCCTGATGAGAGAGGTGAGGCGAGACACGGTCAATATCCGTTTTTCAGGGAAAATCTCCACGAAAACTCCTTGTAACTACCCATAGTTGCACTGGTTCTAGCACAGGGCCGCCGGCCTGTCAAACCGGTTGACCGGCCCTGTCTCCTCAGTGTAGTATGGACGGCATGCAGAGTTATCCATACGTTATTACCGTCTCCTCGGAAAAGGGGGGGGTCGGCAAGACCACCCTCGCAACCAACCTGGCCATCTACCTGAAAGCACTCGATGAAAACCTGCCGGTTTCCATCTTCTCCTTCGACAACCACTTCACCGTCGACCGGATGTTTGAAATCAGGGGGCAGCGGACCACCGGCACCGTGGCCGACCTTCTCCGTGAAACACCGGGGAGGGATCTGATTCACACCGGCCAGTACGGCGTCGGCTACATCCCCTCGTCAGCTAATCTTGCGGATTTGAAGGGGATCGTCAAAACGCCGATGATGCTGGCCCGGCTTTTGGCCCTTTCCCGAATCCCAGGCATCATTGTCATCGACACCCGCCCCGATCTGGACATTCTGACCCAGAATGCCCTCTTCGCCGCCGACCGTGCCATCATCCCGGTGAAGGACATGCCGAGCCTGGAGAACTGCCGCAACATTTTCGCCCTCTTCGACCAGCGGGGTCTCGACCGCAAGAGCCTCTCGCTCATCCCCTGCCTCGTCGACGAGCGGATCAAGTTCGACGGCCCATTCGCCGACCAGAAGTCCCTCCTCAAGGCCTACGCCATCAATCGGGGCTATCGCTGCTTCGAAACCTACATCTCCAAGAGCCCCAAGGTGGAGAGCCTCAATACCAACCCGGACGGCAAGATCTACCCGATACTCACCCACGCCAAGCTGACGGATGTCCACGGCCAGTTCGCCCAGCTGGCCCAGACCATCATCGGTGAATACCGGGCAACCGCCGAGCCCCGGGCTTTCCTGTTCCACCAATGGCTCCGGAGCGAGGAGGAACGGAAGAAAGAGGCCTTTTTCGCCCGGCTCTCGGGCCTCAAGTCGGAGTGCCTTCTCTGTGGACGCCCCGCCGCCGGCGAGACTGGCGACAGGATCGCCTTCTACTACGAGGTATCCGACGGCAGTGCCGCCGGCTTCTTCGAGGAAGAATGCTTCTTCCGGCTGCTCATGAAGAACATCTACCACCTTGACGCCGATCTTGCCGACGATGACCCCACTCTGCAGATCATGCGTGACGCGGCCCGTGAATCGGCGTTCGTCTTCAGGCCCGTCACCAACGGCAGCGGCACGACCGTCGAATTCCACCGTTTCGGTCTTGACGGAGTGCTGCTTCTGAGGAAAACCTATCCGCTGCGGGAATTCGAGGGGGGGATGCTCATGAAGGAAAAGAATCGTCTCTACTCGATGCTGTCGGAAACCTTCGGCCCCCGCCTTACCGGCTCTCCCGACAGTTTCCTGCTCATCCACCCGGTCCATCAGGAAAAGCCGGAAGCAATCCTCCAGGAGGAAAGCTACCGGCAATTGGCCCGGCTCAGCCAGAAAATCGCCCGGCAGGTCCTCCCCGCCGCCTGAGGGGGCAGATTACTCCTAATACACAAGGGATGACACGTGAACAAAGGTGATGCCCTCGTCCCGCAGCCTCGGGAGTTCAGCGGCAAGGGCCTGGATGGTGGCGGGATGGGGATGACCGATGGCAATGGCGCTTCCCCGCTTGCGGGCTATGGCTGCCGCCTGCCGGATCTGCTTCGAGATATACCCCACGTTCTGGATGTTGTCGAGGAACACGGCCCGGGAGGCAGACCTTACGCCGAGCTCCCGGGCCAGAGACTCACCCACTGAGATGCCCGATGTTTTGCTGTCCACAAAAAACATCCCCCGCCCCTTCAGCACCCCCAGCACCACCGCCATTTTCTCACGGTTCTCGGTGAATGCCGAGCCCATATGATTGTTGGCTCCGACCGCCTGGGGGATTTCCCGAAAATAGCCGTTCAATCGCACGGCAATTTCATCATCCGCCTGGGAAAGGAGAAGCCCGTTCTCCTCAAGGCGGCGTTCCGGATAACCCTTCGGCTCCATGGGGAGATGTATGATGGTTTCGATCCCCCGGCGCTGGGCCTCCAGCGCAACCTGACGCACCTTGGGAAGCCCGGGAATAATGGCGAAGGTGACCGGAACGCCGATATCGCTGAGCGACCGGGCCTCCTGCATCCCCTTCCCCATGTCATCGATCACAATGGCAAGTTTTCCGGGGCCGGCGGGACGGGGACGGTCATGGCGCTCCACCGGGGACGGAACAACCGTTGCCGTATAGTCATCATGGACAACGGTCTCCCTCTCCTCCTGGAGCCGGGGCGGGAGCCTGTGACGTTCCGCGGCCTTCGGCTGGGCCGGCGGCACCTCGACCGGTTTCATTTTCCAAAAGCCGTCAATGAGAAATATCGACAGGACAACAAGGAGCGCAACCACGGCAAGGACAAGGACCGGCCGTCCCCTTCTGCTCACCTTTTTCCTGTTTGCCCTGGTGTTACTGTTTCGAGGTTTTGTCACTGCCAGTCCTGAACATGGGATGTTAACCCAGACGTGTATAGCATACCGCTGCAACGATGGGCAACGTACTTTGAAGCGGGAAAAAAAAGCCCGCCTTGGAGCGGGCGGGCTTTCCCAAGTTCAGCAATGACTGCATGGATCACTTCTTTTTGATTTTTTCCACGCCCGTTGCCGCCAGATAGTTGGCAGTGAAAATGTAATCATCCACATAATCCCGCTCTCCATCTCCGTTGAGGTCATATCCCGGGGCCTTGCCGGTCAGGAAAAGTGTGAAATCAGCCTCATCCGTCACACGATTCTTGTCAAGATTGACATTGATCCGGGGGGCAACGGTAAGAGGATAGTCTGTGACCTGCTCGCCATTAACGACGGTGAGCATCGCCTCGTGCCTCCCCTTTTCGGGAACCGCTTCAATGGCCCAGCGATTGTCGCTGCTCTTTTTCAGAGACTTGAGGCTGGCTCCCCGCAAAGCAAAGTTCGGTGCCCTGGTGCCGCCTTCAGGCAATTGAACAAGAACCTTGAGCAGCATGGTGCCGTCGGACAGGCAGATCAGCGGATCCTGCTCGATTACAGATGAAACAGGTGCCTCGAACAATGCCAGCAACGCCTTGGGGGTTCTTTCCCCCCTATGCTCCCTGAAACGTTCAAGCATCCCTTTATGGACAACATATTTCGGTTCCAGTGTCGACGCTGAAGCCTGGGGGGCACGGGACGCAGGCGGCGAAAAGGGAGGCTGATGCCCCGCCTCTTCCTGAACTCCGGGATCGGGCCACTGTGCATGCGGCTCAACCGGGGCGGGAGCGGCTGCATCCTGTTCAACAGGCGATTGGCCCGGATGTTCCGGCGCGTCCTCCGCCAGGCCCGCAAAATCCAGATGTATGGCTCCGGCAACCACATAAGGGGACGTTGACACTCCCCTCCCGGAGGAATCCTCCTGATCTGACCCTCCTGATTGCTGCCCCTGCTGCCCCTGCTGCCCCTGCTGACCTTGCTGACCTTGCTGACCTTGCTGACCCTGCTGACCCTGCTGACCTTGCTGACCCTGCTGACCCTTTTCCTCTGGCAGAGGAGGCTCCACCGTGACGGGAGGCTCCACCGTGACAGGAGGCTCCACCGTGACAGGAGGCTCCACCGTGACGGGAGGCTCCACCGTGACGGGAGGCTCCACCGTGACGGGAGGTTCCACCGTGACAGGAGGCTCCACCGTGACAGGAGGCTCCACCGTGACGGGAGGCTCCACCGTGACGGGAGGCTCCACCGTGGCAGGAGGTTCCACCGTGACGGGAGGTTCCACCGTGGCAGGGGGCTCCTGAGGGTCTTTGGGCTGGGAGGTATCCGCCCCCGGCACTTCACTCTGATCGGTATCGGAACCGGTATCACCGGCCAATGGGCTGCTGATCGGCTGATTGGAGGCGTCAAGTCCCATAAGCTGGCAGGTCAGCGCTGGTTTTCCCCACTTGGTGCCGCTGGGGGTAAAGGTGACCGTTGCCACAGTTCCCGAACCGGAAACGGGCGGTTCATTGACCATGGCTACCCGTACCGTTCCGGATGCCTCCTTGACAGTCGGCATGAATATCAGCCACTCTGCCATATCCCCCCGAACAACCCTGGGATTCGACAATGAAGTCTTGTCATAGGTAAGGGTGAAATCAATTGCTCCAACGTTGACAAGTCCCCTGGCAACAACCCGGTATCCGCCGCCGCCGGTATCCTGCAGGACCAGGCCAACGCACGATGCGGCCGAATCCAGGGCCATCGGGAACAGCAGCAACTGAGCCCCCAGAAGAAGTCGACAAAGGCCATTGGATTTCATTCTCATGCCTCCCGAAGAGAGTTCAAGGTGCCTGCGGCAGGCACTGCCCCCTTCTTGCAGCGCCGTCGGGCAGAGAACTCCCCTGCCAGGAACGACGCTGCCGAAAACCGACTCGTTGACACCAGAATCACGTTTTTTGACGGAGAAGTACACCCTGCGGAACAGATGCGCGCAACCAACTCCTTGCTGCGCCCGCAGCCGTACAAAAACAGTCCGTCTCACGGAAAGAAAGCACATATAATGCCAAAGGGATGGTTACTCAACCGCGGAACCGGGCACAAAGTCTCATCGCCACCGGCAACGGCGGAGCACGCTGTCAGGCGTTCGAGTGGGCGGACTTGAGAAAGGAAATAGCCTCTACGGCGTCGTTGTTGCCTTCGAGCTGGTAAACCTTCTGGAGGGAGGTCAGTACCGACTCCTGGAGACGTTCGAGTTCTGACCGCTCGGCGCAGATGTGGCGGTCAAAGGGTTCTTCGGGAAGAAATGCTCCGGAGTACAGGTCCTGGGCTGCTTCAAGATATTTTCTGGCGGCAGAAATGTCACCGCGCGCCAGCATTTTGATTCCGGTCTGGGCGTAATTCCTGAACTGGCTGGAGTCGAGGGAGAAGATGCTGAAATCGAGGCGAATGGCCTCGCCAAGGGTCAAGATGGGGTTGATGGTCCGGGGGCCGGAAAATGATTTTCTAAGCCTGCTCAAGGTTGTTTTGAAGTTCTTGGCGCCGGAAACAGGATCGCACCCCGGCCACAGCATCTCGATGAGCTTGTCCCTGTGAAGCCATTGGTCATAGGAAACGAGCAGATAGCAGAAAAGGATCCTGGCTTTCTGGCTTTCCCATAAAATGGTTACGGGTGAACTCTGATAAGTCAGTGACAGGCCTCCGAACGTTCTAATGGAGATCTGCCCTGGGGTTCCGTTATCGTGGGCAATGATTTCGCTCGAGCGCTGTGTGCTCATATTTATTAACCGTGATTCAGAGTTTATGCGGGCCCACGATATTTACTACAAAAGGGGGGTGGAGTCAAGATATGCTCCCGGCATCCCCTCGACTCGTGAAAATCCAAAGAAAAAGAGGGGAGCAACTCCCCTCTTCCCACGGTTATCCGGTTAGCCGGCCTTGTTCATCGTCTTCAGGATTTCCCACCCTTTCAGAAGATCCAGGGCCCGCAGCACTTGATAATCACCCTTCAGCTGATCATCACCCTTGACGGGGGCCCCCTTTTCCTTCACAGCCTTGTCGTTACCTTCTCCCGTTTTCTCGCCGGGCTCAAAGTGGTTTTCCAGGTCCTTTTCCCTGATGTGCCCCTCTTTCTTCTCGGCCGGCTGGATCTCTGCCCGCTCCACGATGATATCAGGCGTAATTCCCTTGGCCTGAATGGACCGGCCGTTCGGCGTGTAGTAACGGGCTGTGGTAAGGCGCAACCCTGAATCATCGGAAAGCGGAATGATCGTCTGAACCGAGCCCTTGCCGAAGCTCTGGGTACCCATGATCACGGCCCTCTTATGGTCCTGGAGGGCACCGGCAACGATCTCCGACGCACTGGCACTGCCGCCGTTTATGAGCACGACCATCGGATAGGCGGGTTCAGTCCCTCCCTTGCGGGCGGTGAACTGCATCCGGGACCCCTGCTCACGGCCTTCGGTATAGACAATAAGCCCCTCTTCGACGAAATGATCGGCCACCTTGACCGCCTGGTCGAGAAGCCCGCCAGGATCGTTGCGAAGGTCGAGCACCAGCCCCTTCAAGGACCCGCCGTTCTCCTCCCGCAGCGTCTTGAGGGCCTTCGCCAGGTCGTCGTCGGTTTTTTCCTGGAACTGCGCGATCCTGATATAACCGTATCCGCTGTCGAGGGTCATGGAGCGGACGCTCTTGACCTGGATTATGTCCCGCACCAGGGTGAAATCCTTGGGCTTGTCGAATCCCTCCCGCACGATGGTAAGGGTTACCTTCGTCCCCTTGGCGCCGCGCATCCGCTTGACGGCATCCATGATGCTCATGTCCTTGGTGAAGCGGTCGTCGATTTTGAGTATCTGATCACCCGCCTTGATGCCGGCCCGAAAGGCAGGGGTATCTTCAATGGGCGAAATGACCGTAAGGATGCCGTCCTTGATGGTTATCTCGATGCCAAGCCCCCCGAAAGAGCCCTTGGTGTCGATCTTCATTTCCTTGTACATATCGGGAGGCATGAAGGAACTGTGGGGATCAAGGGACGACAGCATGCCGTTGATGGCCCCGTAAATGAGCTTTTTGGTATCAACCTCTTCAACGTAACTCTTCTTCACAATGGCGAGAACGTCGGTGAACAGCTCCATGGATTCATAATCGTTCCCCCCCTCAGCGGCGCACCGCTTCTGGACAACCAGTCCGCCTGCGCCTATGACCACAAGGAACGCCACCACGAACAGAGCTATCTTTTTACCTTTCCTGGTTCGAAACATCATGCCTCCCGTGATGAATAGTGCTGTCTACCTGAACCACGCTGCCGGATCAACCGGCTTCCCCTGGTATCGGATCTCGAAATAGAGCATATTGCCCCGGGGAGAATCGACATCGCCGACGCTGGCGATGGTTTCGTTCCGCGCAACCTCGGTCCCCACCCGTTTGGCAATCCTTGAGGCATGGGCATAGAGGCTGAAGAACCCTCCGCCATGGTCAATGATCACCATATTGCCGTACCCCTTGAAGTAACTGGCAAAAATGACCTTCCCATCGTAAACGGCCCTGATATCGGCGCCGGCGGGAGCTGCGATCGAGACGCCGTTGCTGACGGTATAGGAATCGAATTCCGGATGCTTGTGGCGGCCAAACCCGCTCACCACACTGCCGTTGACCGGCAGGGAGAGTCTCCCCCGCTGGGCGCCGAACCCCTTGTCGGGAATAGGGGGAAGCCCTGGCGGCACCCCCTTTGATGAAGGCTTTCTGGCCGTTGAAGTATAGCTTTTTCTGCTCAGGGCTTCAAGCTTTCGCACCATGGCCTGGAGCCTGCCGGCGTTGGCCTGAAGCTCCCGCAAAGAGGCCTGGTGGGCCTCCTTGTCCTTGCGCACCTTCTGGAGATACGCAGCTTTTCGATTCTTTTCCCCCTCGATCTCCAGTTTCTTCTGCTCGATTCCCGCCTTGAGACGCTCTTTCCGGGCGGCATCGGCCTCAAGGGTCCCCTTGAGTTTGGACAGTTCCGCGATTTTCCGGTTGTAATCGGCGAAAAGCAGCCTGTCCTTATCAATCACCGACTTCATATACCGGACGTTTTCAACCATCTGGGGAAACGACTCGGATGAATAGAAGACCCTAAGGTTGCCGATCTCACCGGCCTTGTAAACGGAAACGAGCCGACGCTCGATCTCCCGTTTCTTCTGCTCCACCTCGCCCCGCACCGTGTCGATCTCTTTTTCCGTCCTGGTGATGGAGCGTTCAACCGCCTGCAGCTCACGGGAGAGGGAGACAACCTGTGTTTCCTTTTCCTTAAGGCTCTTGTCGATGGCCTGGAGCTCTCCCGAAACTTTCTCCTCAACCTTGGCAGTCTTCTTGATGAGCTGCTTCTTTTCCGTGATCTCCTTCTTCACCCCCCGGAGCTGATCACGCACGTCGGCCCACGCCCCCCCGACCGAAAGGAGCACCAGCACCAGAATAGCTGCGAGACCTGATCGCTTCATTGCGGGTTGTTGATGAACCGTCTCAGGGATGTGATGCTGCCGAGGAAACCGAGCACGATTCCCGACACGAAGATTCCGGCCACGTAAATCGGGGGGAGAAACGAAAGCCCGGTAACCGAGGAGGAAAGGCTGACGAAATTCGTCGCACTGTGAAGAAAGCCGAAATAGGTGGCCACAAGGATGACGAGGGCCAAGATTGCCCCTGCCGCCCCCTGGATGATCCCCTCAATGAGGAAGGGGGCCTTGATGAAAAACCGGGTGGCGCCCACCAGCTCCATGACCTCAATCTCCTCTTTGCGGGCATAGATTGTGAGCTTGATGGTATTCGACACGATAAAAAGCACCGCCAGCAGGAGGAATCCTCCCAAAAGAGCCCCCACGAAGCGCAGAAAGTTAAGAAACGCATTGAAGCGCCTGACCCACTCTTCGCCATACTGGACTTCCGTTATGCCGGGAACCTTCCTGAGCTTCGCCACATAGGCCTCCATGGCGGCATCCTCGCGCGTCTTGCGCTTCAGGGTTATCTCGATGGATGACGGAAGCACGTCGGCAGGAACCCCGTCGAGGAGGGTCTCCTGCCCCTTCAGGCGGCTGCGGAAACGCTTCATGGCTTCCTGCTTGCTGACATACCCCACCTTGTCGGTCCCATCGATGGCCCTCACCCCCGACAATATTGCGGCCAGCTCCTGGGGGGTCGGCTCCGTGTCGAAATAGGCGGTCACCTGAATCTTTCCGCTCCAGGTGTCGGCAGTGGACTCCAGATTCACAAAGACAAGAAGGAACAGCGACACGATGAGAAGCGCCAAGGTTATGGTGCCGATGGTAAGGACGTTCACCAGCACATTCTGGCGGATATTGAGAAGCGCCCTGGAGACGAAGTAGCGGAGCCTTCCCCCCACACCGTCGCCGGAAATGGCTGGACGCAGTGATGGTTTATTCCGGGACATCGGTATCCTCCGCAACGCGGCCCTTGTCAAGCACGACAACCCGTCGGTGGCTGTTTTCGATCACCCGGCGGTCGTGGGTTGCCACCACCACCGTGGTTCCCCTGATATTAGCCTCCCGGAAAATGGAGAGAATCTGCTCCTTGTTCTCGTCGTCAAGGTTTCCGGTCGGCTCGTCGGCCAGGAGAATCTTCGGTTCGTTCACCAGCGCCCGCGCCAGGGCAACCCGCTGCTGCTCGCCGCCGGAGAGCCGCAAGGGGGTGGCGTTTATCTTGTGCTCGATCCCCATCTGTTTCAGCACATGGTAAACCTTTTTGCCGATGTCGCGCCTGCTCCAGCCAAGCACCTCAAGGGTAATGGCCACGTTTTCCAGCACCGTCCGGTTGGGAAGAAGCTTGAAATCCTGGAAAACAACACCGATGGAGCGGCGCAGCAGCGGAATCTGGGTCCGGGTAAGGCGGGTAATGTTCTGCCCGTCAACGAGAACCTCTCCCCGGGAAGGGGTAAGCGCCGCGTAAACAAGCTTCAGCAGGGTTGATTTCCCCGCCCCGGACGGTCCGGTCACAAAAACAAAGTCCCCTTTGGGGACCTTGAGGGTGACATCGTTCAGCGCCGCCGCATCGCGCTGGTACGACATGAACACATTGTGGAACTGAATCATCGTATCCTCTTTCCTCGCCGCTGCATGCGTAGCGGGGTTCCCCCGCGGCACGCTACCATTCGCTGTAAGGCCTTCCATCGGTCCCCACCAGGTCGGAACCGCTGTTGACGTCGTAGACATTGCCGGTCTCCATGGAACCGGACGCCGCCCCTTCCGTGGGCTCGGGAGGCGACTTGGTTTTCCAGGTGTCGCTTTTCCCGGTGAAGGGATCCTTCGGAAGCTCCTTGAGGTACTTTTTGGCCACGAGATCCTCAAGCGTATCGGGATACTTCCCCTGGTCGGCATAGAACTGGTCGATGCCGCTGCGAATGCTGTAGAGATTCTCCCGCAGCACCGCCTCCCTCGCCTTGATGAGGCTCCACTTGTAGCTAGGCACCGCGATGGTGGCGAGGATGCCGATGATGGTCACCACGATCATCAGCTCCACCAGCGTGAAGCCCTTGCGCTTTTTCAGCAGCAGTCTGATTCTCGGCACGTTACCAGTCCTTGTACAATGTCCCGTCGATGGCCGTACCCTCGCTCAGGGAATAGACGTCATAGACGTCGGAGTTGTCCCAGGTCGTGCTGTCGGGATCGTCCTTGTAGGAACGCAGGCCCCATTGGGGTTTCTCACCCGGCGCGGGACGGTTGAAGGGGTCGACGGGGATCCTCCGCAAAAACTTTTTCTTGGTTGTGACTGCCTCGCCGCCGAAATCCACACCCTCGACGAGGGCGTCCAGGGTCTCGGGATAGCCGGTCTCCGTCAGCACCTGCTTCCCCTTGTGGGCCTCGTCATAGGCCTTTTTGTACTCATCAATGGCGGTACGGATCTCCCGGAGGGAGCGGCGCAGCTCCAACTCCTTGTTCCGCTTGACCGTCATCTGGGTAAAGGGAACCACAACCGTCGCCAGTATGCCGAGGATGGCAACGGTCATTATCAGCTCGATGAAACTCAACCCCCTCCGGTTGCGCACTGTTCTCATCGTCGCGGCACCAGGCGCATCTCTCGTCACTTCACTTCGACGACGGTGTTGTAGGGGATGATGTCAATCGGCTTGTTCGCCTGATCGGCGAAGGCGACGCTCTGGAGCCCGAGACTCGCCGGCCCCTTGTTCTTGGCGGCAAACGTGGCGGTGAGCAGCGGACCCGCACCGTCAATCCCTTCGGCGCCGGTCCGTGCCATTGAAATCGTCACCCGCCCCTTCGCCTTGTCCGCCTGGGCGCTGAAGCTGGTCGGCTTGCCGTCACGGTTCAGGAACGTCCCCTCGGCCGCACCCACATACTCGATGAAAATCGGGTCATAGAGCAGCACGAACGGGGCCTTGACCAGGCCCTTCACGTCGGAAACCCTGATCTCCACCTTGAACTGGGAGCCGAGGTCCACCGCCGCCGGCGCGGCTATATTGAGGCTTCCCCGCACAGGCGTGACAGGCGCCGGGGCGGCAGCGGCGGGAGCAGCGGCAGGGCCGGGCACGGGCAACGGGGAAGCCACCGGCGATTGCGCAGCTGACGGCGGCACGGCCAACTGGCCCGGAGCAGGGGGCATCAGCTGTGAGGCCTGCGGAGCCGCTGCGGGCGTCGGGCCTCCAGGAACAGGCTGCTGGGGAGCCACCGGATGCGGAGCCGCAGAAGCGGGTGCAGGAGGTGCTACCGGCACTTTAGCTGCTTTCGACTGACCGGCGGCGAACTCCGGCTCAAGCTCGAAGGAGGAGAACGGTTTGATAACCGAAGGTTCATCTTCCTTGCCTGACCAGAAGGTGATTACATCAGCGTCCGGAATACTGATACTGCGCACGAGCCGCGGTGTTATCGCCAGCACGAGTTCACTCTTGGTCTTCGACTTGTTATTGCCGGAAAGGAGCGGTCCAATCAGCGGGATATCGCCAAGCAGGAAAATTCTCTTACTGCTCTTATTGTTGCTGTCCTGGATGAGCCCGCCGATGATACTCGTTTCGCCATCCTTGAGATTGAGAACCGTATCGAGATTACGGGTTCCGATGGTCACAACCGTTGTACCATCACCGACGTCACGCGGCGCACCCACAATCTGGCTCACCTCAAGACTTAGCTTGATACTGATTTCGTTGTTGAGTTGAACCGTCGGCTCCGCGTTCACCTTCACACCAACATCCACGTACTGGACGTTGACACTGAAACCGCCTGTCGTCCCTGTTGTTGAGGTAGTAGTTATCGGAACACGGGTACCGACGTTAAACTTTGCCTTGTCGCGATTTTTCACGCGGATTTTGGGGTTAGCGAGGGTCTCTCCATTCGAAATCGTTTTTCCGAAATTATAGGTAGCCTGAGGCACCGTGATAAAACCATGCGGAGTTCCAAAATTGAACGACAACAGGTTATCCGGAGGTGTAGTGATGTCAGTCGACTCTGGAGCCACAAGCTTGTCTGAAAGGAACGTGTTTCCTTTTGCAAAAGTACCAGAAACTGAATACTGACTGAGGGTCAGCCCGAACGCCTCTGTATTCTCCTTGGAAATCTCAATGACTTCGACATCCAGTAGCACCTCAGCGTCGGGGATGTCATTCGCTTCCAGTATTTTTTGTGCAACATCTACCAGTTCAGGAGTGTCGCGTAAGACAATGGCGTTCAATTCTTCATTCACATAGACCTTGCGTACCTGAAGCATTGTCCGTAACAGGTTTACCGCCTTTTTGGCGTCCAACGTATTCAGAAAAAAGGTTTTTACGACAAGATCTTCATATTGTTTGCTCTTTTCCGGTGTCTTTTGGAAGATGACGATCGTACTCTCATTGAGCACCTTCTTCCCTAACTTGTTCATATTGGTAAGAATGTCAAGAGCCTGCTGGAAAGAGGCATTTTCCAGAAAAATGGTGACATTCTGGTCTTTAACACCCTCGTCGAATATGAAATTAATCCCAGAAAGTTGAGTGATTATATAGAAAACATCTTTTAGTTTGGCATCTTTGAATTTGAGAGTAATGGGCTTGGTGGATTTCAAATTCAGCTCGTAACCTTCTAGGCGGGTCTTCTTGGTCTGCAAGAGTCGCTCAAGTGCTTCCTGGACATCCTTGTTTTCTACATCCAGGTCTAGTGCTTTTCTATAGGCCTGGAGAGCCTCACGGGGCTTATTCGCCTTCTCTAAATCCTGGCCTTCTTTATAGTAGACCCTTGAATTGCGGGTCCGTATCAGCTTCTCGGACTGCTGTTTGGCCCTTTCGAGAGTTTGATCAAGGGCAATGGCTGCTTGATATTCCTTCAGTGCCTCATCATATTTTTGCAGAGAGTATAACTCCTCTGCCTTTTTGAAATGGGCCTGCGCCGCAGCTTGGCTGACCCTGAGAAAACGCAAACGGAATTCATAGGCATCAGGCTTCGCAGCTGCGGCTTCAGCATATTTTAGTACCGCCTCATCGAGCCGTCCTTCCCGCTCAAGCCGCTCCCCCTTGTTGAAGGCGGTGAGTCCTGCCCCGCATCCAGCGAGGGCTGCAACCAGAGAAGACAGAGCGATTATCCTTGAAATGATTCGCATGTACACGGCTCCTTGAACCAATCGGACATTCAACGTATCTGGCCGGCGAGGGGCCTGTTCTCGACAAGGGGAATCACCATTTCGCTGCCGTCGGCAAGGGAGCGTATCGACAGGGCCTCATCGGTTATGGTTGTCGCCTCATAGCTGCCGGCGATCTTGTCACCCTGCCGGACGAGGAGGATCTCCTTGTCGCGGGCGAGAAAAATAGTCTTGCGGTTGTCCTTCTTGAGGAACCCCAGAAAGGTGAACCGGGCCATGTCCCGCACGACCTGGGGGGGCTGGGGAGCAGCCGGCATGGGCGGCGGCAGCGCCACGGGGGGCGCGGGAACCGGCGGCGGCAGCGGCACGGGCTTCGGCAATGCCGGCATGGGCGGCGGCAGTTTCGTCTCGTCGCGGAAAATGGGACGGAATATGTTCCGCTTGAAGCCGGCAAAACGGCCGGGAGGACACTCCAGGAGGTCGAGCCGCAGCTTTCTGTCGGCGGCAGCGGCCGTCCCGGCCGGCTTCCGGGCCGGGGTCGCCTTCCCCGGGTCCTTTTTCAGCTGCGCTACCGTCTGCTGGCGGGGCATCCGGACATAGCTCACGACAGCGGCAATCGCGAGTACCCCCAGAAGAGCCAACAGAATGAGCCTCTGACGGTTCATTTTCCCTCCGGACGCAGATAGGCGGAAAGCTGCATCTTGAGGGAAACGGACTCCTCTGTCATGCTTCCGCTTGAGAGGGCAACGGAGTCTATGGTCAACAGCCCCCCGAGGCACTGAAGGTCGGAGATGAAACTCTTGACGCCGGCATACCGGCCGTCGAGATTCATTGTAACCCCGTATACGACCAGGTTTGCTTCGCCGAGGGCCTCGGACTTGTAGGTGATCCCCTTTACCCTCAGGCCATTGTTGGCGGCGACCTCGAAAACTTCCATCATCTGCCGGGTAAAGTCCCGCTTCGGGGGAATCCGCCCGTAAAAGGCAGCCAAATCGGCTGTCCCCTGCCGATACACGTCTGCCGGGCTCCCCTCGCCCCCCGTCACAAGACGGCGTTTCTCCGACCATTCATTCTGCAGTTTGACCAGTTCAGGCTCCTGGACAAGCCGGGTATAGGCCGCAATTCCCAGGTTAACCAGAACCAGGCCGGCAATGACGGCAATGGCGGCCCCCTTGGCCTTCACTATCTCCAGGAGCTGGTTTCGCGTCATGAAAAGTCCACCTTGCACGTGACGGTGAAACCAACCCCCCGCTGGTTTTCCCCCTGCTTGATTTCCGACTGATCCTGGAGAAATACCTCGGAAAAACGAGGCTCTGCCTCAAGGTTTTCCACCAAAGCCCGCAGGTTGCGAAACTCCTTCGCGCTGCCCGAAAGAGTCAGGGTCCCCTCCTTGAGCTTCGGCTCGATAGAGGAGAGGGCCACTCCGTCAGGCACAACGGATTCGAGCCGGTCCAGCAGCAGGAGCCAGTTGAGGCCCCTCTTCTCAAGAATCCCGTTGGCAACGGCAATTTTCCCGGTGACTTCCTTGTACTGCTGCTCCGTGACCCCCTTTGCCGATTCCGCAAACCGTGCCTGAAGCTTGGCCAGCTCCCCTTCCAGCTGTTTTGCATGGCCGGCGTTGGATGCAAGCCCCTTGACCGAAAAGAACGTAAGCACCACCAGCAGGACCACGGCAGCAGCCAGGGCAGCATTCAGGGTGCGGGTATCGACGAAGTAGCGGGTCGAAAGGTTGATCTTCAGGTCCATCAGAGGTTCCTCGCGGCAGCACCGAGGGCGGCTGCCAGGGGGACCAGTGCCGCCCCCCCGCCCACAGTGCCCGAACCGTCCACGAACGTTTCCGGCAGGAGCATGAAGGGCTCCACGCCGCACGCCTCGGCTATGACCGTGCGGAACAACTCCCCGTCTCCGGCGGGAGCCAGGCAGAATGCCTCGCGAAACTCCCGGCCCGGATTCTTGTCCCGGTAAAACAGCAGCGAACTGTTCGTCTCCATGAAAATCCGGTTCATGTCAGGTTCCCCGCCATGCATTTCCTTCGCCCGGTAAAACTCAAGAACCCCCTGGTGAAAGACCATGATGCTCAGGACATTCTCGTGGCAGGCGGCAAAGAGACAACTCTCGCTCATGGCTATGCGGGGTGAGAAGAGCCGATAGAGGTTGAAGGAGGTGAAGTCGATGCGGTTGGGCTTGAGTCCGGCCTCCACCAGCAGATCCTCATACTGGCTCACCACCTGGCGCGCGATGATGGCCGCCAGAACCGATATCTCGCCGCTCTCCTTCTCGCGCAGCACCTGGTAGTCGAGATGGATGTCACTGATGTCAAAGGGAAGACTCTTCTTGAGCTTCCAGCGGATAATGTCATATCCCTCATCGCGGCTCTTGAAGCGCGTCTCCAGGTCGAGAAGGGTGACCCTGCCGCAGGCGTCGGGAAGCGATACGGACACAAGGTCCGTTCGGTTGAGAAGCTTCAGGTACGCTTCCCTGACCTGCCGGACAAACTGTGCCGGATCCGCCACGTTCGGCTCCCGATGCGCCAGCCTGATGGTCCCGGAGGAAAACTCGGCGGTTTCCTGGGCCAGCAGTCTCGGCCGGCTCTTTTTGCCGCCGATGGCCACCAGCCTGACCCCGTTCTGGGTTATTTCCATCCCCACTGCACTACGGGAGAAAAACATGCAAGCCTTCCAAGGATAGAGTGGACTCTACGCTATTCAACAAAGGTTACCCGATTGATTTCCCGCAGGGACGTCTCCCCCGCCAGAACCTTCTCCACGGCCGATTCGCGGAGGAACACGGTCCCCGCCTCCCGGGCCGCCACCTTGAGCTGGGCAGCGGGCGTCTTGGCCATGATCAGTTCGCGGATATGGTCGTTCAGATCCAGAAGCTCGACAATGGCGGAACGCCCCCGGTAGCCGGTACCGTTGCACTCGTCACAGCCGCGGGCATCGAAGAAGGTTACGCCGCGACACTGCTCCGGGTCAAGCCCTGATTCGAGCAGGACCGAATCGGAATGCACCGTCGGTGTCTTGCAGTGGGGACAGAGCTTGCGCACCAGACGCTGCGCCATGACGCAGTTGAGGCAGGAGACGAAGTTGTAGGGGTCGATCCCCATGTGGATAAAACGGCCGAGAACGTCGAATACGTTGTTGGCATGGACGGTGGTGAAGACAAGGTGGCCCGTCAGAGCCGACTGAACGGCGATCTGCGCCGTTTCCGGATCCCTGATTTCACCCACCATGATCTTGTCGGGATCGTGCCGGAGGATGGAGCGCAGCCCCCGGGCGAAGGTAAGCCCCTTCTTCTCGTTGACCGGAATCTGGACGATCCCCCGCAGGACGTACTCCACCGGGTCTTCAATGGTAATGATCTTCTCCTCGCCGGTATGGATCTCGGTAAGCGCCGCATAGAGGGTCGTGGTCTTGCCCGATCCGGTCGGACCGGTCACCAGCACCATGCCGTAGGGCTCCCGGACCTTTTTCCGCAGCCGCTTCATCTCCCGCGGGTTCATGCCGAGGGTTTCGAGGGTGAGCCCCTTGAGGTCCGAGGCAATGCTCTCCTTGTCGAGGATACGGATAACGGCGTCCTCGCCGAAGGCGCTCGGCATGATGGAGACGCGGAAGTCGATGGCCTTGTCGGCGATCCGGACCTTGAACCGGCCGTCCTGGGGGATGCGCCGCTCGGAGATGTCCAGCTCGCTCATGACCTTGAGGCGGGAGATGATCGGCGCCTGGAAATGGATGTCGAGGGTTTCCGTCGCCCGGTAGAGAACCCCGTCGATCCGGTATTTGATGACGACACCCTCCTGGGCGGTTTCGATATGGATATCGCTTGCCCTCCGTGTGAGGGCATCCATGACGGTGGAGTTGACCAGCTTGATAATGGGGCTCGTGTCGGCGGAGATCTTCTCCATGGAGAGGATCTCCTCCCCCTTCTCGTTCTCCCGCACGAGCTGGAGCATGAAATCCTCGGACACCTCCTTGAGGACCCTGCTCGTGGCCTCTCCCTTCTTCAGGATGGCGGAGATCGCCGACTCGGTAGCCAGCTTGATGATCAGCGGCCGGTCGAGGAGAAGCTCCAGTTCATCCAGCTTGATGACGTCCGTGGGATCGGAGACCAGGATGACCAGGCTGTTGTCCTGCTCCTCCAGGGGAACGAACCGGTAGCGGTAGATGGCATCGGGGGGGAGCATATTGAGGATGGCCTCGTTGGGACGAACTCCACGGGCATCCACGTATTCGAGGCCGAACTGCTCCGACAGGGCTTCGGCAAGGGCGTCCTCGGTGATGAACCCCTCCTCGACGCAGATCTCCCCGAACCGCTTGGAGGTCATCTTCAGCTTCTCGATGACAAAGGGGAGATCCTCAGGCTTCAGAACTCCCCGCTCCATGAGGATTTCACCGATGTTTTTCCGTTTGAAGGCATGGTTCATCATAATGTTGATCCGATCAGGCCCCATGCCTGAAATCCGTTGCTTCGGCAGTATCTAGCCGACCGTTCCCGCAATCCTGAACACCGGAAGGTACATGGTGACAATAATGACGCCGACCACCAGCCCCATGACAATCATGATGGCCGGCTCGATGGCGGTGGTGAGGAGGTGAAGCCGCGCATCGATATCGCTCTCGAAATACTCGGAGATATCACCGAGCATATCCTCCAGGGAACCGGTGGTTTCCCCCACGCCCAGCATCCGAAGCGCCAGGGGGGGCATGAACCTTACCGACTCGATGGCGCTGGAGAGGCTTGTCCCCTCTTCCACCTTGACCACCGCCTGCAGGAGCTTCTTCTCGAGCACCACATTATTGAGGGTGCCGACCGACATCTTCAGCGACTCCACAATGGGGATGCCGCTGCCGATGACCGTGGCAAGGGTGCGGGTAAAGGAAGCCACGGCAAACTTGGAGAAAACCTCGCCGATAAAGGGGAGCCGTATCTTCAGGCTGTCAACCCAGTATCGGCCCCCCTCGGTGGCTGACCAGCGCCTCAGGGCCATGACGCCGGCGACGATGAGCGCGATGACGACGAGTATGTACTGCTTGAGAGCCGAGGAAAAAGAAATCAGCATCCGTGTAGGGAGCGGCAGCTGCGAGCCGGCATCGGCATAGACCTGGCTGAAGGTCGGAACCACATACACCAGAAGAAACGCAATGGCTATGGTTGCCACCGTCACAAGGATTGACGGATAGACCAGCGCGGAAACGAATTTCTTCCGCACCTCCTCCACCCGCTTCAGAAACGCGATGTAGCGCTTAATGGTAAGAGGAAGGTCACCGGTGCGTTCACCAGCCCGGACAGAGGCCACGTAAAGATGGGGAAAAGCCTTCGGGTATTTCTCCAGGGCATCGGAAAGAGCCATGCCCCCTTTGACGCTCTCACGGACTTCCCTGAGGATCTCCGCGAGATGCCCCCGATCGAAGCGCTCCAGAATGGTGTCCAGCGCCTGGATAATGGGGAGTCCGGCCTTGATGAGTACCAGCAGTTCCTGGTTCAGGGTCAGAAGGGTCTTGTTGTCGACCTTGCGACGTGCTCCCCCCTTTTCCCACAAAAACTGGAACGGCTTTTTTTTTACCTCAAAGACAAAAAAGCCCTGCTCCTCCAGACTGACACGAAGGATCTCGGGATTGACCGATTCAAACTCCTTGACGATGATTCTGCCTTCCGTGGAGCCAAGTTTGCAGGTATAGAGGGCCATGGGTTTCTCTTACCACATAATCATCGAAATTTGAACAGATAACCAAATAGATACGCTATTTTGGCGCATTCCAGGCTTCCAGGGTCCGCCTGCCGAGCCCGTTCATTTCTCGTGGCAGGAAAAACAGATTTTCGACAGCGGGAGCCGAAGGTGGTAATGCTCCTGCTCCTGGTCGGCGGGATTCTTGACGTGCATTGAGTGACAGGTTGTGGCGCAGGTAATGGTGCCGTCCCCGGCTAGGGGCAAACCATCGCGATTCATCTCGGGCTTCTTGCCGACGCCGTGACCGAATCCCACGCCATGGCATTGCCGGCAGAGGGTCACATGGTCGGAACGAAGCTGTTTTTTTTGCGCATCCGACGTGAAAAAACGCTCCAGTCTCTCCCGGGACAGCACGTGGCAGACCGTGCACCCCTGCGGATCCCCATGGGGATTGCTGGTCGTATCCTCTGCCCCGGCAGGAGCGTGCATGGCTCCTGAACAAACAAGCAGCGCCACCAGTGCCGAGCACGTTATTCCTCTCTTGACCGCTGACATCACCAGACACCTCCGCAGGCTAGTAGCTCTTGGGATTGTGATCGACTCCGTGGCAGGAAAGGTAGCATTCGCCCCGGAAGGTCGCTATCCCCTTCTCCACGAACTTCAACTGCCCCTGGGAATTCGGCGAAACCACCGATTTGTTGAAGGAGAGCAGATACTTGTTATCAGGACTGCCGTGGGAACTGTGGCAGGTATAACAGGATGTGCCGGTGGCTCCCCCCGCTCCGCCCTTCCCCTGGATATGGAGGGCATGGTAGCGGAAACTCTCGTTGCCGAGGATGCTCGAACGGTCATGGCAGCGGTAGCAGAGGGCATAGGCAAAAGGCGTTTCCGCCTGGTTGTCCCCCTTCGAATAGTTGTCAACAAGGATATGCTCATGGATCGATCCGTGGGGCCCCCGGGGCGAATCGGGGCTCTCGCTGCCGTGGCAGTCACCGCAGGAAATCGTGGAGACATCTCCCCCATTGACCTTGCGCTCCTTGTACGGCTTCAGAAGGCTGATAACCGCCGTATTCCTCCCTTCCCCCTCCACCGGATGGAAGGAAGGATTGGTCAGGGCAAACTCCTGCCGCTTGTTGGTATGGCGGCCCGGCAGGTTAGCGCTCTCGGCGTGGCACTTGTAGCAGAGTTCGTACTCCTTGCTGACCGATGAAATGACGTTGCCGACCCGCCGCCCCCTGATTCCCGCAAACTTGTTCTCGCTGGAAACGTAGTGGGGATTATGGCAGTCAACGCACTCGGCATGGCGCGGCATGCGGGCATCGGTTTCCGGCAGGGTTTCGTTGCTGCGGTGAATCCCCCGGGCATCGAAGGTGGGATGCCGGTAGGTTTTGACGAATTCCGCCTCGATGTTCTTGCGGTCGCTGCCGGCAGGGGCGAAGTTTTTCGGCATGTTCTTGTATTCGCGGGTCAGCCGGGATGGATCGCCGTGGCAGATGATGCAGGTTTCGGGGCCGCCCCCCGACTTGAAGTTGAAGCTCAGGTGACAGGTGGAGCAGCCTGCCGGCACCTTTTTCGTGTCAAGATGAACCGCGTTCTTGGGATAGGGGGCCGCAGCCAGGGCAAGCGGCAAGACCACAAGGAATCCGGTAACGGCAACGATCTGCTTCAGTATCATGGCGCCCCCCTCTAAAGATCCGGAGACGAGAAGGTGTGGCAGTCCAGACAGACGGCGTCGTGGGCCTCCGTCGCCGAATTGCCGCCAAGCACCCAGAAGGGGGTGGAAGGATCATTGAACTGCGTCTGGTGCGGGTCGTGACAGGTTATGCACTGCATCCTCTTGTCCCTGTCGAGCCGAACCTTCGCGTTGGCGGGAAGCTTGTATGTGTTCGCCCCCTCCAGCACATTGAGTCGGTCACGCACCGCCGCGTTATAGACAAAGGAAACCGGATGATGGGAATTGGTAATCTTGGCCCGGTCAAACACCTTGGCTCCCGCCATGACGGTGCCTACGCTGTTGTTCACCTCGATGGCGTCGCCGTTCAGCACGGCTCCCAGGGCGGTAACCCCGTCGTGGCAGCTCAGGCAGAGGCGAGAGGAGCCGTTGGGTTCCGCCTTGTAGTCACTGGAGGTCCGGGCCGTTTCATCGGTATGGATCGCGAGGGTATTGGAGGAGTAGTGGCCGAAGGTCTGGGTGGTATCATTGCGGTTCCAGAGCACGGTCTGGGGCTTGGCGTTGTGGGGAGTGTGACAGAAAATGCAGATCTGGCTCCCCCTGGGATCGGAGGCGTTGGAAGCCTTGTACGTGACACCGGTGTTGCTGAACGAGAGGTTGTGCTTGTTGCCGCCGCCCTTGAACTTGGGGCCGGGGGCGCCGAAACCGGCGCCGGCGTCAAAAAAGACAATCCCCGACAGAACAGAAAGCGCCAGAAAATATCCGATTCGTGCCATCATTGCTTGCCTTGCCCCAGATATTCGAAGATCAGGATACGCTTGTTGAAGGTGTCGGCAACGAATATCCGGTCTTGTTTATCAATATAGATTCCGCTCGGAAGGTAGAACTCCCCCGGCCCCCTGCCGTGCTTGCCCACGAAAAGGAGCAGCTTCCCGTCCTGGTCAAATATTTGAAAATTGTCAAAGGTCGCATCCACGACATACACATGGAGGTCGCTGTCCACCGCCACCCCCCGCGGCCTCGCGAAAGATCCCGGACCATCGCCGATTTCACCGAAGCTCCTGAGATAATTGCCGTCGCGGTCGTACTTCTTGACGGTAAAATTCATGGAATCGGTAATATAAACATCTCCCGCCCGGTCCACCGCCACATTGGACGGCAGGCTCAGGGGCTCGCCGCTTCCCTCCCGGGGAAAATCACCAAGATAGCGGCCACGCCTGTCAAATCTCTTCAATTTATGTGCCAAAACATCAACCACATACACATCACCGTTACCGGCCACGGCAATTCCGGCCGGCCTCTGGAACGTGACCTCCCCCTCACCCAGCTGACGGAGGTATTGCCCCTGGGGGGAAAACACGTATACCCCGGCGTTGACCGAATCGGACACCAGCACATTGCCATCCGCGTCAAAGGCAACGCCGACGGGGCTTGCAAGCGGTCCCCCGCCGGTCTGGTACAGGTAGTGGACCTCACGCCGGTTCAAGTCATAACACTGAACAACCCTCGCCGAAGAATCAGCCGCACAGAGGAAAGAACCGCCATCACCGGCAATTCCGTAGGGTGTCAGAAAGGGGATCGACACCCGCTCTTCTCCGGTAACCATCTGCCACAGCTGCCCAAGCCTTCCCTGTTGGGGCACAATCTGCCCTGGTCCCGCTATTTCGCGGAGAAACCGAACCCGCGGCTGGTTGGGGGGCGGCGGCCAGGCAAGGTCAACGGACGGATCCCGCAGCGGAAGAGGTTCAACACCCAGTCCGGCACATCCCGACAGACAGAGAACAACCAACAGCCAGGGAATAATCCGGCGTGACCATAGTCGCAGGACGGCCTTCATGCAAGCACCATCCCTGCAATCCAGAGGGCGAAGAAGACCGCCATGCCTCCCCCCCAGCGGCCGGCAGCTGCTCCGTCCATGATCCCGCGCCGGGGAAATGCATTGACAATAAGACCAATCGTCGAGGCTATCCATCCCCACAAGCCAACTTGACAGACAACCGCCCAGCCGTCATGAAGCATTGAAGTCCCCTCTTCTCGTCAGCTTTCTGGCCAAGGAGCCAATCCGCAATTTCCAGACCATCAAGACAGCTTCCCGCACGATTCTTTTCGACATTTTGGAGCTGCCGGCACGTCTGTCAATGAAGATAATGGGAATTTCACCGACGCTGAACCCCCGCTCCACACACCGGTAATTCATTTCGATCTGGAAAGAGTAGCCGTCGGAACGTATCGTATCGAGGTCAATGGACTCTATCACGCGCCGCCGGAAACACTTGAAGCCGCTGGTGCAGTCCCGAAGCGTGAGCCCGGTGACGAAGCGGGTATAGACACTGGCAAAGTAGCTGAGCATCAGACGCCTGATGGGCCAGTTGACAACACTGACACCATGCAGATAACGGGAACCGACGACAACGTCAAACGTGTCCATGGCCCCGAGAAGAGAAGGTATAGTGGCGGGATCATGGGAAAAATCGGCATCCATCTCAATGATGTAATCGGCACCTTCCCGTAACGCCACCTTGAAACCATCGCAATAGGCAGAGCCAAGCCCCATCTTGCCTGGCCGATGCAGCAGATGGATGCGAGGATTATCGCGCGTCATCCGGGCAACAATCTCTCCCGTGCCATCGGGGGAATTGTCATCCACCACCAGGACGTGAATATCGTCACGTTGGGCCAGTATGCTTTCCATCAGCGCAACAATGTTGTCGCTTTCGTTATAGGTTGGAACAACGACAAAGACCTTCACGGTGACTATTCCCCCTGGCGGAAAGGCTGGTTCCCGGCCCCCGGCAGCCCAGAACTTCGCGCCGTTCGCTTGCAAGATAGTTGACAATCCCGTACCGGGTCAACCGGAAGAAAACCAGAAACTGCAACCACAGTACCATAGCATCAACCAACAAAAAAAGGCCATGCAATGCATGACCTTTCTCTGTAGTTGGCGGGGTCGACGGGGCTCGAACCCGCGGCCTCCGGCGTGACAGGCCGGCGTTATAACCAACTTAACTACGACCCCAAACTATTAAACTGTCTGCTTCAGGCAACGTCGCAGGAACTGCAAACCTGACGGCGTATATATGGTGGGCGAAGAGGGGATCGAACCCCCGACATCCAGCTTGTAAGGCTGGCGCTCTCCCAGCTGAGCTATTCGCCCTCATAATTGGCGGGGTCGACGGGGCTCGAACCCGCGGCCTCCGGCGTGACAGGCCGGCGTTATAACCAACTTAACTACGACCCCAATTATGCATTTCGACAACGAAGTAACCGCCTAAAATAACGTAACTTCAGCCTGTCGAACCATCCCAAAACGGATTTTGTTTATAACAGACCCCCACTGTTGCTGTCAACCATATTTTTCTCTTCAGTGGGCGGTAACGACATCCGGCCCCGCCGCATCCGCAAGGCATGCCTCCGAGGGAGAAACCGCCGGGAGGGACCCTTCGAGAAGAGCTCTCGCCAAAACATCGTCCATGTGCGAGACAGCGGTAATGGCCATCCCTTCATAGACTTCACGGGGAATTTCGTGAAGGTCCTTCTCATTGTCCCTGGGGATTATGACCTCCTTGATTCCACCACGACGAGCGGCAAGAAGCTTTTCCTTGAGTCCGCCGATGGGAAGCACATTCCCCCTCAAGGTAATCTCACCCGTCATGGCAAGGTCACGGCGAACTCCCCTTGAGGTCAGGGCCGATGTGACTGCCGTTGCGATGGTAATCCCGGCAGACGGTCCATCCTTGGGAATGGCGCCTTCGGGAACGTGAATATGGATATCGATATTCTGGTAAAAATCGCGCTCCAGCCCCAGAATCTGGGCCCGGGACCTCACATACGTCATGGCTGCCTGGGCCGATTCCTGCATCACCTCCCCCAGCTTTCCGGTTATCGTGAGCTTGCCCTTGCCGGGGACGATCGCCACCTCAATGGTGAGGAGATCGCCGCCTACTTCGGTCCAGGCAAGGCCGGTGACAGCGCCAATGGAATCCTTATCCTCGGCGGTCCCAATCCTGAACCGGGGCGGACCGAGAAAATCCTTGAGGTGCCTTGGCTGAACCGTGATCTTCTTCTTTTCTCCCCTGACAATGCGGTGGGCAACCTTGCGGCATACCGAAGCTATCGTCCGTTCAAGGTTGCGCACCCCAGACTCGCGCGAATAGAATCTGATCATGTCCAGGATTGCCCTGGACGAAATGCTCAGACTGTCCGAGTCGATGCCGTTGGCAGCCAGCTGTTTCTTCACCAGGTACCGCTCGGCAATCGCAAGTTTTTCATGTTCCGTATAACCATCGATGCTGATTACCTCAAGCCTGTCGAGCAGGGGGCGCGGTATGCCGTGGATCGAATTGGCGGTGGCAATAAACATGACCCGGGAAAGGTCGTATTCCACATCGAGAAAATGATCGCTGAAATGGGCATTCTGTTCGGGATCAAGGACTTCCAGCATGGCTGATGCAGGATCGCCGCGAAAATCGGAACTCATCTTGTCAAGCTCATCCAGCAGAAATACAGGATTATTGCTCCCCGCCTTTTTCAGGTTCTGGATGATCTTGCCGGGCATGGCCCCCACGTAGGTGCGGCGGTGGCCACGGATCTCAGCCTCGTCACGCATCCCCCCCAGCGACATCTTGACGAACTTGCGCCCCGTCGCCGCGGCAATGGAGCGTGCCAGCGATGTCTTGCCTACCCCCGGAGGGCCGACAAGGCACAAAATCGGTCCTCGTATTTTCCTGACGAGTGTCTGCACGGACAGAAACTCAAGAATCCGCTCCTTGACCTTGACAAGACCATAGTGGTCCGCATCAAGTATTGCCTCGGCAGCGACAACATCGTACTTTTCCTTTGAAAATTTCCCCCACGGCAACGATACAAGCCAGTCGACATAATTTCTGACCACCGCCGCTTCGGCGGATGCAGGGGACATCAGCTTGAGCTTTTTGAGTTCAGCCAGTGCTTTCTGCTTCGCCTCCGGGGAGAGCCTTCCCCGCGCAACCTTTTCCTCAAGCTCCGCTATTTCCTGCTTATAGTCGTCCTTGCCCCCCAACTCCTTCTGTATCGCCCGCATCTGCTCGTTGAGGTAGTATTCCTTCTGATTCTTCTCCATCTGTTTCTTGACGCGGGTGCGGATCTTGTTCTCAAGCTGCAGAATCTCAACCTCGGACTCCATGAACCCCAGGAGCCGCTCCAAGCGCCGGCCAGAATCCGCCAGAGCAAGGAGCTCCTGCCGGTCGGTCAGCTTCAGGTTGAGATGGGGGGCCAGCGTGTCGGCAAGCTTTCCCGGGTCAGTAATGCTGAGGACCGCAGCGACGGTCTCCTGCGGTATCCCCTTGGTCAGCTTGACATAGCCCTCAAAGGTCGAACGCGCACTGCGGACGAGAGCCTCCATCTCGGTGGTTGGTGCGGACTCGCCGGGAACGGAACGAATATCAACGACAAAGTAATCGGCAACGGGGAGATACGATGCGATGACGCCCCGCCTCTTCCCCTCCACAAGAACTTTCACCGTCCCGTCAGGGAGTTTGAGGAGCTGAATCACGTGGGCGACGGTGCCGATTGAATAGATATCCTCTTCCGTCGGCTCTTCGGTCTTGGCATTTTTCTGGGTGGCCAGAAATATCAGCCGGTTGCCGTTCATGGCCGCCTCGAGGGCGGATATGGACTTCTCCCGGCCGACAAAAAGCGGCACAACCATGTGAGGAAAAACAACGATATCTCTTAAAGGTAAAAGAGGGAATCTTTCCAGATCCCCTCTTGTTGACGCATGGCCATACTGATTTTCGTGCATCTGCTCCCCTGGTCAGGCGGATTCCGCCACACTTTCGTAGACTATGATCGGTTTTTCCCGACTATAGATGACATCCTCGCTGATGACCACTTCCTTAACCATGCTCTGGGAAGGAATCTCGTACATGATATCGAGCATGGCGTTTTCGAGGATTGACCGGAGCCCCCGTGCGCCGGTCTTGCGCTTCAGCGCCTCGCGGGCAATGGCGACAAGGGATCCGTCAGTGAACTTGAGCTTGACGTGCTCCATCTCGAAAAGCTTCTGGTACTGCTTGACGAGTGCACTCTTGGGCTCCTTGAGAATCTGAACCATTGCCGCCTCATCCAGCTCATGGAGAGTGGCAAGTACCGGAAGCCGTCCGATAAACTCGGGGATAAACCCGAACTTGAGAAGATCTTCCGGAGTGACCTCGGAAAGGAGTTCTCCGGCCTTCTTTTCCACCTTGCTCTTGACATCGGCCCCGAAGCCAAGGGTCTTGACGCCGATGCGCTGCTGGATGATGTTGTCGAGGCCGGCAAAGGCTCCGCCGCAGATAAAGAGAATGTTCGAGGTATCAACCTTCAGGAACTCCTGCTGCGGATGCTTTCGTCCCCCCTTGGGCGGAACGCTGGCAACGGTTCCTTCGATTATCTTGAGCAGCGCCTGCTGGACCCCTTCTCCCGAGACATCGCGGGTGATGGAGGGAGAATCCGACTTGCGGGCAATCTTGTCGATCTCGTCAATGTAGATAATCCCTTTCTGGGCGCGCTCCACATCGTAATCGGCAGCCTGCAGCAGGTTAAGGATGATGTTTTCCACATCCTCGCCCACATACCCCGCCTCCGTGAGATTGGTGGCGTCGGCCATCGCGAACGGAACCCTGAGAATGCGGGCCAGGGTCTGTGCCAGGAGGGTCTTGCCGGAACCGGTGGGCCCCAGGAGGAGGATATTGCTCTTCTGCATCTCCACGTCGCTGGGCTTGCCCATGGACTCGATGCGCTTGTAGTGATTGTACACCGCCACGGCGAGGATCTTTTTTGCCCGGTCCTGGCCGATGACGTATTCATCGAGAACATCCTTGATTTCACGGGGCTTGGGGAGTTTCTTCACATCCGGCCCCATGGCCTCCTCAAGCTTGCTCTCTTCAGCGATTATGTCATTGCAAAGCTCGATACACTCGTCACAGATGTAGACCGTCGGTCCTGCAATGAGCTTCTTGACCTCATCCTGGCTCTTGCCGCAGAAAGAACAGGTCAAATTTTCGCTGCCGTCGTTTCTTCTGCTCACCGAGAACCTCCGCTGGCGGTTTTTCTGTCTACAATATCGTCAATGATACCATACGATTTCGCTTCTTCACCAGACATAAAATAGTCACGCTCGGTGTCGGCTTCAACCTTTTCGAAGGCCTGTCCGGAATTTTCAGCGAGAATCTCGTTGAGCCTTTTCTTTATCTTCAAAATTTCCTGGGCGTGGATATGAATATCGGTTGCCTGTCCCTGAAAACCGCCTAGGGGCTGATGGATCATGATCCGGGAATGGACCAGGCTGAAACGCTTCCCCTTCTCACCGCCGGAAAGAAGCAGAGCCCCCATCGAGGCTGCCTGGCCAACGCAAATGGTGGAGACAGGCGCCTTGATGTACTGCATGGTATCGTAAATCGCCATACCGGCCGTCACCACACCGCCCGGAGAGTTGATATAGAGATGAATGTCCTTGTCGGGGTCCTCGGCTTCCAGGAAGAGAAGCTGTGCTATCACCAGATTGGCCACGTGATCGTCGATGGGGCCGCCAAGAAAAATGATCCGGTCCTTGAGCAGGCGCGAGTATATGTCATAGGAACGCTCCCCTCTGCCGGTTTGTTCGACCACGATCGGTACTAGCATATTCCCTCCGCGAAAACAGTATTAGAGCTCGTCCTTGGACACTTCCGCCACCACGGCCTTATCCAGCAGATACCCGAGGACCTTCTCCTCGTTAAGGTGGGCTACAAGATTCTCCTTGGCATTATGGTTCTGGTCGTAATAGCTCTTCACCCGTTCGAAATCCTGGCCGGCCTCTTCAGCCATGGCATGCAGCTTCGCCTCGATATCGGCTTCCTCCACCGCAATGCCTTCCTTCTTTGCCACCGCATCCAGGAGAAGCGCCCCCTTGACCTGATTCTCGGCGGACTCACGATAATAGGCCTTGAAGCTCTCTTCGTTCATTCCCATCATTTCCAGAGAGAGGCGCTGCTGCGCAAGCCGGTTCTTCATATTTGACAACATGATCTGAAGCTGCCGGTCAACCAGGGCCGAAGGAACTTCAATCTCGTTCTTCTCGATGAGCGCCTTGACGAGACGATCCTGCAGATCTGCCTTGATTCTGGCCATTTCCTGATTTGCGTACAACTCGGCAAGCTTTGCCTTCAACTCGTCAAGGGTCTCGAACTCGCCGAACTGCTTGGCGAACTCATCGTTGAGCTCCGGCAGCTGCTTGGCCTTGATCTCCCTGACGGTGACCGCAAAACTGGCAGCCTTCCCGGCGAGCTCCTTGTTCCCGTACTCTTCGGGAAACGTAACCTCGACGGTTTTCTGCTCACCGGCCTTGACACCCACCAGCTGGTCTTCAAAACCGGGGATAAAACGACCGGAACCGAGTTCGAGCTGGTAGCTTTCCGCAGCTCCCCCCTCAAACGGTATGCCATCAACGGATCCGACAAAGTCAATCACAACAAAATTCCCGGCCTCGGCGCTCTGACCCTCCTCCAGCGGCCTAAGCTCCGCCATCCCTTCCCGCATCTCGTTGAGACGGGCCTCCACAGGGGCGTCGTCAGAGATATATTTTTCTTTTTTCACCTCAAGGCCCAGATAGTCCTTGACATCAATCTCCGGGATAACTTCCACCGTTGCCGAATACTTCAGCGATGCACCACGCTTAACCTCATCACTCTCGATGTGGGGATGGGAAACGGGAAATATTTTGTGATCCGCAAGGGCCTTGAAATAGGTTTCGTCAAAAAGGTTCTTGAGAACGTCACCCTCCATCATGGACTTGTAGTTCTTCTCCACAAGGGAACGAGGGACCTTTCCCTTGCGAAACCCCTTGATGGCGGCCCGTTTCTGGATCTGCCCGAAAACCTTGTCGATTTCCGCGGAGACACGTTCGGCCGGAATCTCGAAAGAAATCTTCTTTTTCACGCTGCTGAGTGATTCGACTGTACTCGTCATCATGTTCCCTTTCTTTTTCTGGATTATTGAATGTCAGAGAATCATCTGAATGGAAGGTGTATTGAACCGAACATCTTAGAGGGGAATACCTCTGCGTGAGTTAGGGATGGTGCGAGAGAGGGGAGTCGAACCCCTACGGTTGCCCGCTGGATCCTAAGTCCAGTGCGTCTGCCAGTTCCGCCACTCTCGCAGCTGCAGATACTGCCCACATACGAAGAAGCCCCGCTCATCACGGGGCTTTGCATTAATTGGGGTGGCTAGTGGGATTTGAACCCACGAATGCATGAGTCACAGTCATGTGTGTTAGACCCCTTCACCATAGCCACCATAAGAATTGGGTTTGGCACGCCTGAGAGGATTCGAACCTCTGACCTACGGATTAGAAGTCCGTTGCTCTATCCAGCTGAGCTACAGGCGCAGAGATGGTCGGGGTGAGAGGATTCGAACCTCCGACCCCCTGCTCC
>Ga0073934_10003166_pt1 | contig 31290 bp, 23 predicted proteins | sample LarsenN4metaG_FD_76834 | JGI IMG/M metagenome (GOLD analysis project Ga0073934, IMG submission 76834) | Hot spring sediment bacterial and archeal communities from British Columbia, Canada, to study Microbial Dark Matter (Phase II) - Larsen... ...
CCTACCCCCACGCCCACGCCCACGCCCACGCCCACGCCGACCCCTACGCCTCTTCCTTTCACGGGCACCGCGACCATCGTGGCTTTTGGAGATAGTATTACCTATGGCCAGGGCTCAAGCTCGGGAGGGTACCCTCCGATTCTGGAACAAAAATTGGAGAGCTCCATCGGCGGAGATATTCTTATGAAGAACCGTGGAGTTCCGGGATTAACCTCTCCGGAGGGAGTGGACTTAATCGGAAGTAAGATACGGGGCAGCAACCTGGTTTTAATTATGCTCGGAACCAACGATGTCAACAATCCGGCAGGTTGCCCTGTCCCCTTCGATTGCCGGACCCTCGATAGCCTGAGAGAAATGATCAATATCGCCCGATCCCAGGGAGTTATCCCCATCCTGGCGACCATTCCCCCCGTAAATCCCAACGGGCGGGAGGCCGCTTCGAGGCCGAAAATCGAGGCTTTAAATTCGGATATTCGTTCCCTTGCCTTTGAAGAGCAAGTGATTCTGGCCGAGGTTTACGATGCGATGCTTATCGCGGGAGGAAACGATCTTGCCTCCCTCTTCGTCGATAGCGTCCATCCCAACGATAACGGGTACCCGATCATAGCCCAAGCCTGGTTCGATGCCTTTGCAGGATCCAATATTCTTCAAGAGCTTAAACTGATGATCCTCAAGCAGCGACCTCTGGCCCGTCAAAAGTTCTTCAGGTTAAAGGGGTACGAACAGGATGAATACCCTCTGCGTTTCATAAAGTAGGGGCAGATTTGAAATCTGCTCCTAAAGGACCGTATAATTATCCCATGAACGACACATGGGTATGAGACAAAAGTGCTTGACACTATAGGTTCAAGATTGATAATTATATAAAGTATGAATCCGGAATTACATCCCCATCAGGGGCATGGGAAAGAGCTTAAATCCCACGAGGCGCATAAGACCGGCGCCCCTCGGAGCCTCGGGTGCATGGTCGTGACCGTCAGCGATACCCGTGGGGCGGAGACTGATGTCAGCGGGAAATTGGTTAAAGAACATCTGATGGGAAGCGGGCATCAGGTGGTCGCTTACCATATTGTAAAGGACGAGGTCCAGGAGATCCAGAACCTTCTCCGACAGGGAGCAGAGAACCCTCAGGTGCAGGTGATTATTCTCAATGGGGGTACGGGGATTGCTCCCCGAGACGTAACTTACGAGGCCGTAGAGGAGTTGCTGGATAAGAAGATCGAGGGATTCGGAGAGATCTTTAGATATCTCAGCTACAAGGAAATTGGGTCCGCCGCTATGTTAAGTCGCGCTCTGGCAGGGGTCTGTAACCGAAAAATTGTCTTTTCTCTCCCGGGATCCCGAGGAGCCGTGGACCTGGCCATGCGAGAGCTGATTCTACCGGAAATGGGCCATCTGGTCCGGGAAGCGAATAAAGAAGGCTAGAGAACGGGTGCCATCCCCCTATCCTTACCTGGGATGGTAAAGCAGCCTTATAACGCCCATAAAGAAAGATAGGAGAGTTATGTCTATTAAGTCCGACAGGTGGATTAAGAAAATGTGTCTGGAGCACAAGATGATCGATCCATTTGTGGACTGGCAAATCCGGGAAGGGGTTATTTCTTACGGATTATCTTCCTACGGATACGACATTCGCGTGGCCGATGAGTTTAAAATATTTACCGATATCAATGCCACGGTGGTAGATCCGAAAAATCTGGATCCTAAGTCCTTTGTAGATTTTAAAGGAGATGTTTGCATCATCCCGCCAAATTCTTTCGCTTTAGCTCGAAGCGTCGAGTACATCCGGATGCCCCGAAACACGACAGCGCTTCTAACCTGTAAGTCGACCTATATTCGCTGCGGCATCTTAATTCCAACTACGGTGCTTGAAGCCGGTTGGGAGGGGATCATTACCCTGGAGGTAGCTAACACCACCCCGCTCCCGGCGAAAGTATACACAGGGGAGGGAATTTGTCAGATCTTGTTCTTTGAAGGAGATGAGGAATGCCTCGTTTCTTACGCGGATCGAAAAGGTAAATACCAGGGACAAAGTGGGTTGACGTTACCGAAGATTTAAGCCTCGTTCGCCTCACAGACGCGAAGAGCACAAAATGTAGAGGGGTAGAGGGGTACGGCAGTGGACGAAACGAGAACGTGACGATTTCCCCTGCACTTCCGTGTCCTCAGGTTATCGTATCTCTCGAAGTGTCCTTTGAACCTTGGGGGGTTATGATACCAACACTTCCAGTAAAAGTATCTCTTTGGCGTAAGCTTCTAGAGATAGGATTTGTGAATGCATCGGTTTTCTGGGGAATTGGGTGGATCCTAACCCTCTTGTATGCGCCGGTTCCACCCCTTCTGTGGTTGGTAGATCGTTCTGGGAGCTGGACCCATCGCTTCAATGGTTTTTGGTCGCGGAACTTGCTCGGGATACTTTGGACCCGGGTGACGGTCAAAGGGATAGAAAATATAGAGCCGCATCAGGCCTATGTGATCCTCTCGAACCATCAAAGCACTTCGGATATCTGGGTGCTTATGGGATATCTTCCGATTAACTTTCGCTGGGTCTCGAAAGATTCTTTGTTTAAGCTACCTTCGGTAGGATGGGCCATGAAAGCTGCCGGATATATTCCCATCAATCGTAAGGATCCACGAAGCGCCATACAGAGTATGAAGCTATGTAGGGAAAAGTTGGAGAAAAATATCTCTGTCCTTATCTTTCCGGAGGGAACCCGGAGTCAAGATGGAGCCCTTCAGGATTTCAAGATCGGCGGTGTTAAGTTAGCCCTGGAGGCTCAAAAACCCATTCTCCCGGTGACCCTTATCGGAACCCGGGATATTATCAAAAAGAACGGCTGGCAGTTCAATATAGGGCAAGAAGTTAAGATCATCATCGATAAACCCATCTCCGTAAAGGGATATACTAAAAAAGATAAGGATCTATTGAACCGGCAGGTTCATGAAGTTATCTCAACGGCTTTCTACAAAGGCAACGTGGAGGCGAGATGTGAAAGTTACAGTTAAGCTTTTCGCATCCTATCGAGATGCCATCGGAAAGGATCAGGTCGAATTAGAAGTTGACGACCCTGCCTCGGTCGCAACGGTTTTAACCCGGTTAAAAGAACTTTTTCCGAAGTTATCGGAGCGCCTGGGTGTTAATATGCTCATCGCCTTGAACGCTGAGTACGCTTCGATAAAGAGCCCTGTTAAGGATGGCGATGAGATGGCGCTGTTTCCGCCCGTCAGTGGAGGATAATAATAAAGGGTGAGCGAGGTTCTCAGTACCGGTCGCCATCATTATGTCGTCAGTTTACCTGGGGGTGTTTACCGCAATCTGTACTTAGTTCCTCACTCATTCTTCTGCGTTCATGGTTCAGAAGAGTATGTATGTAATTACCGACGAAGTCATCACGGAGGCGGCCCTCATCGATCAGCTTCGGATTAATACGTCCGGAGCTATTGCCACGTTCTCAGGGATCGCACGGGAATTTTCCAGGGGACGAAGGGTGACCTACCTGGAATACCAGGCCTATAAACCCATGGCGGAGAAGAAACTCAAGGAGATCGGGGATGAAATTTACAACAAGTGGCCGGTGGATAAGGTAGCGATGGTCCACCGGGTGGGTGTTCTCAAGATCGGAGAGACCAGCGTCTTTATTGCCGTCGCAGCGCCCCACCGAAGAGCTGCACTCGAAGCCTGTGCGTATGGGATTGAGCGCATCAAACAGATTGTTCCCATTTGGAAAAAGGAGATTTGGGAAGATGGGGAGGTCTGGATCGAGGGAGATCCCTCGGGGGGGGCTCAGCCGCCCTTGAACGTTTAGCAAGCAAATATTCGCTAATTTAAAACGATCCACAGATGGCCTAGATGAATCCGGATAAAACCTATCAAGGGTGACCTGTATTTATCTAGGTCCTTTGTGGATTGTTTTGTTTTAGAAATGGAACTTGAAGTCAAAGCTGGAAAGGTAAAGGACGAATCCGCAGAAGTCCTTGTGGTCAGCACCACTGAAAAAGAGGTAAACGGCTCGGCCAAGATTGTGGACGAAGCTCTAGGCCGAGGAATTAGCAGGCTGGTAGAAGAGGGGGATTTTAAGGGTCGGTTTAACGAAACGGCCTGGCTTTATCCTCGAGGAGAGGGCATTGCTGCAAAGCGGCTTTTGTTAATCGGGTTAGGCAAAAAAGAGAACCTCACCCTGGATAAAGTTCGCGAGGTCTCGGGAGCTGCAGCCCGGGAAATCCTGGGGAAAGGCCTCAAGCGTTTTGTGACGACCTTGCACGGAGTAGGGCTTTTACCCTATCCTCCCGAAGTTTTAGCCCAGACCGTGATAGAAGGGAGTTTACTGGCCCTGTACAAGTTCGATCAGTATAAATCCAAAAAGGAGAGCAGTGAGGAGGGAGGGGAGGTGGAGCAAATAACCCTTCTGAGCGAAGAGGAAAAGGAGCTCCCGGGAATTGAAAGGGGTGCTCGAATCGGGCAAATCGTGTCCGAGGCGACGAACTTTGCCCGGGATTTGAGCAACCACCCTGGGAACGTGGCTACCCCGACCATGCTCGCCCAGGAAGCTGAGAAAATGGCCAGGGAAGTGGGCTTACGTTGCCGGATTCTATACAAACCCGAAATGGAAGAGCTCAAGATGAGATCTTTTCTCTCTGTCGCCCGAGGGAGCGAAGAACCCCCCACGTTCATCATCCTGGAGCATAACGCCGATAAGAAAGATCTGGAGACCATCGTGCTGGTCGGCAAGGGGGTTACCTTCGATAGCGGAGGGATTTCCCTTAAACCTGCTGAAGGGATGGACGCCATGAAGATGGATATGTCCGGCGGGGCTGCGGTCATAGCGGCCATGAAATGTGTCGCTGTCCTGAACCTGCCGCTGCGTGTGATAGGCCTTGTCCCGGCCACGGAAAACCTGCCCAGCGGATCGGCGAATAAACCTGGAGATATCGTCACGGCTTCCTCCGGAACCACGATAGAAATTCTTAACACCGATGCGGAAGGACGGCTTATCCTGGCCGATGCCCTGACGTATGCCAAACGCTATAACCCCCAGGCCGTCATCGACCTGGCCACCCTCACCGGGGCCTGCGTGGTCGCTTTAGGCCATATCGCCAGCGCTATGCTGGGGAATAATCGGGACCTGCTCGAGAAGGTCCGGGCGGCCTCGGAGCTATCCGGCGAGCGCGTTTGGGAACTTCCCCTGTGGGACGATTATAAGGAATTGATCAAGGGGGATGTCGCAGATATTAAAAATACAGCCGGTCGAGAAGGCGGTACTATCACCGGCGCGGCTTTCTTAAGTCGATTCACCGAGGAGTATCCCTGGGTCCACCTGGATATCGCCGGAACGGCCTGGACCAATAAAGGGGTTAAGAAATCCTACCTTCCCAAAGGCGCAACCGGTGTCGGGGTGAGATTGTTGGTGCAATTCTTGAGGGACTGGAGAAAACAGAAGACCGAAAAAAGGTAGCAAAACCTCGTCTCTTTGCAAAGGCAAAACCCTTCGCGATCGTTCCGGAGGATAAAGGTTGGGTTTTGCGGTACGGTCTCTTTCGCCTTTGGTCTTCCGCCCGCTGGTTTAATCCGGAAGGTCATAGGGTTTATCCTGTTCAAAGGGGTTTTCTAAATGGGCCCATTCCTCCTCAGGCGCATCGATGGTCAATTCGACCATAAGCCCGTCTGGATCTCGGATGTAAAAAGAACGGGAAATCACGTGATCCACCGTACTCAGGATCTTTACGTTATTCTCTTTGCACATGCGATAAAGCTCAATCAGCGCGAGCTCGTCCTTCATGGTTATACAAAAATGAAACAGGCCTACCTGATGGGCCTGCGCAGGGAGAGCGTCCTGACCTACTTCCAGGAGGGCCAGATCGTGAGGATGCCCTCCCCCCCTGAGGAATACCATCCCCTGCCGTCGGCCCACCTCCTCGAACCCCAGAACGTCAGTATAAAATTTGGCCGAGCGCTTAAGGTCGCGCACCTTTAAGACCACATGGTTAATGCCTTGTAGTTTCATGGCGTTTCCCTCCAATTACACCGGGCTTAAATAATACCCATTCTTAATACAGATCGCAGTAAATACTTCACCGGTTAAATCGCGACCGTAAGGAAGCGGTCCTAGCTGGCGCCGTAACTATGACGACGAGTACTTCGTTGACCTATGCCCTCAGGCGGCCCCCGTTCGCCCTACGGTTCTCGAAGCCTGGAGTGAGCGGACCGAGCCAGGCGGCCCCTTCGCGTCAACTCCCGTTCCGAAGAATCCGCCCTTCGACTCGGCTCAGGGCGGACCGCTCCTCCCCATCACCCTGCGTAAGGATAACTCCTGGACCATGGGCTTGATACATGGGTATTCCTTCCAGGAAATCTTGTCAAGTCTGCGTAACGCTTCCTTCGGTCAAGTAGAAGTGCCGAAAAACGTAGGCCCCCCCACAAGGGTTAAAATTAGCTCCCCTCTAAAAGGATAAAGGAGTAGACAAGTCATCCTTTAATTACTATATTAGGTACTAAAGAGAAGGTAAGTACCTTCTGAGTAAAATCCGGTAAAAGCTAACCAGGAGGCCTTTTATGCACTTCTTTCCTCTAACGCTTCCCTTCATTTTGTTTTTCTTCCTGATTCTCGTGGCCTTACTGACTTTGATCGAATTTGGGATTCTTAGCTATGCGTATGCGAAAATAGGGATTAAGCCCGAGTATGTGATGACCTTGTTGCTTTTATCCTTGATAGGCAGTTATATTAATATTCCCATCGCAGAGATACCGGGGGAGCGAATCATCGAGAACAGAGTCATCAGTTTCTTTGGAATGCAGTACGTGGTTCCGACCGTCAAGCAGGTTGGAAGGACTATTATCGCCATCAATGTGGGAGGAGCTGTCGTTCCTATCCTGATTTCCGTGTACCTTTTAATCAAAAACCTGCACCTTTTCTGGCAGATAGGTGTTGCCGTCTTGATAGTAACGGCTGTGGTACACTGGATGGCTCGTCCTGTACCTGGGGTGGGGATCGCCGTTCCCATGTTTATTCCACCTCTGCTCGCCGCACTCCTTGCCACTATCCTCGCCCCACGGAACGCACCCCCTGTAGCCTATATTGCGGGTAGTCTCGGTTGTTTGATCGGAGCAGATCTGTTGAATCTCGAGGCCATCCGACATCTGGGAGCGCCCATCGCTTCTATCGGAGGGGCTGGCCGATTCGATGGGATCTTTCTTACCGGTATCATCGCCGTTCTCCTGGCATGAAAGCTTAAAGATCGCTCCCAGAAAAATGGCATAAAAAGTGATAGATATAGATCAGGTAAGTGAACGGAAAACTTGCTAAAGAGACCCTCATTTGGCGTCCAAAACGCTGCCTTGCGTAGACGAGGCATCGATGCGTTCTGCACTCGACAATTAGCAGGATTTAAAAAGGAGGCCTCATGTTTGGAATTGGAACCCCAGAACTTATAGTGGTTTTATTTATAGCCCTCATCGTCTTCGGTCCGGGTAAACTTCCCGAATTGGGGAGTTCCCTGGGCAAAGCCATTCGCGATTTCAAAAGGGCGCTCCAGACCCTGGATACGGAGGAGACGGAGGTAAAAAAAATCTCCGAGGGCTCTACCTCCTCATCTAAAGGGCCGGTGGATCCGGGCGGGCTCTCTAACGATTAGACACGGGTTGCATTTTTATGTAACGAGATTCTTATCGGCAAAGGGTCGACGAGGGATTCTGTTGAGAGATGAGATATCGGGCTTCAGTCCTTTTCGGGTAGCCTTTACCCGATTTCGGGTATCGAGTTTCAGTAGGGAGTTTTTATGCAACAGGTCTCGTACCCAGAAAAATGCCCTGAGTGCCACTTTGGGGACCTGAAAAGGTCCCGGCAAAGGGGTTTCTTTGAGCGTTATATCCTTGCTATTTTGGGTTTTAAACCTTACCGATGCCAGCGATGTAATGTGCGGGTTTATCGCAGGGAGGGCAGGGAGAAGGAACTGGGAACCTAACCCCCGGACCCTCTTCCCGACGCGGGAAGGGGGGGAGAGGGCCTACGCACCAGGTTAAAAACAGAACGGCCCGGACTCTCTCGTTCCCAGGCTCTGCCTGGGAACGAGGGAAAAGAGAGCCCTTGCAAAGGCCTCGGTCGCCGTTGCCGAGATGCGATGCGCGCATAGCTTACTCCCCCTCCCCCAGAGGAAGACTTGCAAAGGCCTCGGTCGCCGTTGCCGAGATGCGATACTGAGGGAAGCCAGCTAGAGGGAGATTGGCTAACTTGCAAGGGTCTCGATCGCCGTTGCCGAGATGCGATTAGCCATATCTGGCTCTGGGGTCCAGGGCATCCCGGAGCCCTTCTCCCACCAGGTTGAAGGACAGGACCGTTACGAGGATGGCCAGTCCTGGAAAGAGGGTCAACCACCAGGCATCGAAGATGTACAGCCTGCCTTCGGTGAGAATATTGCCCCAGGTAGGTTGGGGAGGTTGAACGCCAAATCCCAGAAAACTGAGCCCCGCTTCGGTCAGAATAGCCCCGGCGACGCCGAGGGTCGCGGAAACCAGGACCGGCATGAAGGCATTGGGCAACAGATGAAGGAAAATCACCCGAGGGCTTTTAACCCCCAGGGCGTGGGCAGCCTGGACGAATTCCCTCTCCTTCAAGGATAAAAACTCGGCCCTGACAAACCTGGCGGTCCCTGTCCAGCCCGTCAGACCGATCACAACCATTACGTTCCAGAAGCTGGGCTTGAGGAGGGCGACCACCGTGAGGATTAAAAAAAAACTCGGAAAACTAATCACGGCGTCCACAACCCGCATGAGGAGGTTATCGATCCATCCTCCAAAATAACCTGCGATGCTTCCGACCAGGATCCCTACCGTGACAGAGATCCCTACCGCGACAAATCCCACCAACAGGGAAATTCTCGCCCCGTGCAGCATCCTAGACAGCACATCGCGCCCGAGCTGATCGGTTCCCAAAGGATGTCCCAGGGAGGGAGGGCGCAGCTTAGCCGTGACGTCGGTCTCGTTGGGATCGTAAGGGATATAAATCCCCAGCTCGCCCAGGAACCACGCCGTAAAGGCCATGACAAATAGCGAAAAAACCACGATAGCCCCGAGTACCGCCAATCGGTTTTTCTTGAAATCTTTTAAAAACTCTCTGAAAGGGCTGTAGGGTTTAGGCTCTACAGGTTTCTTTTTAGATCTCCTCACTATCAAAAGATGTGAAGCTACAAAGGCATAACGGTCTTAGAGCCCAGAGGATAAGCACAACGGCACCCCCGTGCGCCCCTACTTGTGGCCTCTAGGATCTCCATGCCTTTGGGGCTAAAAGGAATCTCAATCGTACCGTATCCTGGGGTCTACCCAGGCGTAGAGGACGTCGGCGACCAGATTGCCGATCAAAACGAGAACGGCGGAGATGGTCGTCAGGGTCATGATCGTGGGATAATCCCGCGATAATACCGACTGATAGCCTAGTTGACCGATGCCGGGCCAGGCAAAAACGGATTCTATAATGACGGACCCCCCGATCAACCCGGGGATTAAAAAACCGAAAATGGTGATGATGGGCAGCAGCGCATTCTTCAAGGCGTGGCGATATTTAACATCCTCCTCATCCAGCCCTTTAGCCCGGGCCGTTCGGATATAATCCTGCTGCATCACTTCTATCATGCTCCCCCGCATATATCGAGAAAGAGAGGCAATTTCCGTAACCGATGCGACGAGCGCCGGTAAGAAAAGGTGCCAGATTCGATCGGACATGGTCTCTAGCGGGCCGAGTCCCTCCAAACCGAAGGTTCTAACTCCAAGGACGGGTAATCCAAACCCTTTAACCGCCACGAGGATAAGGAGGTAGGCCAACCAGAAGCTGGGTAGGGAGATCCCTACAAAGGCGAAAACCGTCGTCGCGTGATCTGCCGGAGAATAGCGGTGGGTGGCCGAGAAAACGCCTAACGGGATGGCCACGGAGAAAATGATGAGGGTCGCCATAATATTGAGAAGAAGGGTTGCCGGCAACCGCTCCATAATTTTAGTGATAACGGGACGACCATCTTTAAAGGATTTTAGCTCGCCCGTAAGGAGGTTCTGCAACCAGAGCTTGTACTGAACGTATAAAGGCTCATCTAAATGGAAAGTTTTCCTCCATTCTTCCATCACTTTCGGAGGAACTTTGGGGTCCATCAGTTGCCCCATGGGAGAACCCGGGGCCAGATGGATCATGAGAAAAGAGATGACCGTAATTACGAAAAGCACCGGAATACCTTGAAAAAGCCTTCGAAGGATATAAATGAACATGTCCTTTACCTCGTGAAAAGAGCCCCTCCAGCCCGATACCATTTGTTCAGATGGTAAAAGAGGCCTATGGGGGTCATAGAGATATCCTCCAAGGAGACCTCTCCGCGGGCATCGACCTTTTTAATCTTAAACTCCCCTTTATGAAGGGCCGCAATTTCCTCAGGCACATACAAGAAGGTATAAGGTTGATCTTGATAGATCAGTTCTTGGATCTTACGATAGATCTCCTTTCTTTTTTCGCGGTCGTACTCGGTTCGTCCCGCCTCGATGAGCGCGTCGACTTCGGGGTTTTGATACCCAACAAAATTGAAGCCATCCTTAATCTGGCTGGAGTGCCAGATTTCGTAGATATCAGGGTCCAAGCTGAGGCTCCAACCCAGAACGCAGGCCTCAAAATCTCTGGCGTTGATCTTATCCCGGATGAAAACGGCCCACTCGTAAAGCGCTATGTCGACCTCGATGCCGATTTCCTTCAGTTGCCGCTGTACCAAGACCGCTACGTTCTGTCGGGGAATATTCCCGTTATTCGTTATCAAGGAAAACCTAAAAGGTTTTCCATCTTTATCCAGGATTCCATCCCTATTGGTATCTTTCCATCCTGCCTCCGCCAGGAGTTCCTTGGCTTTAACCAGGTTATACTCCAAAGGTTGGATATGGGGATTAAAATACCACATTTGCGGCGGGAACGGCCCGGTGGAAACGACGCCCAACCCGTAGAGGATATTGTCGACGACCTTCTGACGATCGATGGCGTAAGTGAGGGCACGCCGGACCCGTACGTCTTTAAAGAGATCCACCTGCTGGTTCCAGCCAACGTAGGTATAACCGTTGCTTAACCTGCGGTAAATAGCGTAGTCCGGGTCCTCCAAAAAGCGCCTAACCTGGTGGGGCTGAGGCTCATAATAATCGATCCCTTCCACCGCAAACTCCATCTCTGCCAAAGAAGATTCCGGAATAATACGATAGGAGATCTGATCCAGATAAGGACGCCCCTCAAAATAATCTTCGTTAGCGACCAACGTGATCCTTTCGTCGGCGATCCATTCCTTAAATTTGAAGGGCCCTGTCCCCATCGGATGGCGGTTGAAGGGCGCGGTGTTAATATCCTGCCCTTCCAGGAGGTGCTTGGGAATGATCCCCATCCCCCAACTTTCTAAGCTGGGAGCAAAGGGTTTTTTATAAATCACCTGAACCTGGTACGGATCGAGGATCTTAATCTGCTGGACCAGCTCGAACATGGGACGCCGAACGGTCAGCGTCCGCTCATCCATGAGGGTATCGTAGGTAAATTTCACATCCTCCGCCGTAAAAGGATGTCCATCGTGCCATCGGACATTTTTCCTCAAGTAAAAGGTGATGATCGGGTTATGATCGATGGATACAAATTCGGTTTCAGGGATCACTTTGAAGATCTCTTTTTCAAAATCCCTCCCCGCCGTCTGCAAAAAGATCATCAAATCGTGGTCGGATTGGGGTTTTATTTCCACAATCTTAGCCCTCTTTAAGTCCTCTGTACCCAGCGAAGCCTTAAGGTTGGCCACCGCCGCCTGGCTAGAGAGGGGGCTTTCCGGTTTCAGATGAAAAGTGGAGATCTGCTCTACTTTCCAGCTCTCTGCCAAATCCCCGATCAACTCCTGGTTCTCATCGTACTTAACCAGCCCATTGAAGATGAGACCATTGACATCGCTCGAGGCCGCATCTGTGGACAGCACGGGGTTTAGCTTTTCGGCATCCCCCAGGGAGCTCAAGATCAGTTGGTTGGTCTGATGGTGGAAATTTTCCCTGGCCATTAAAAAGGAGACAAAAAAGAACAGGGCGATCGCGATCGGCAGAGAGAACAAAATTCGTTTGATATGCATGCTCAGAACCCGGATAAATTACGTGTTTACAGACAAAACACGCCAGACTGATAGATTCATCCAAATTAAGATTCTATAGATAATTATGCAGAAAAATAGGGGGCTCTGTCAAATTTTTTTGAGCCCTTTAGCTCCTCGGTGGAAGCTCCAGGGATAGGCGGTAGAGGGTGAACTCGCCCTCGATACCTTTAAGGTGGGTTCGAAAGATCGCCGGTTCGAATTTAAAATCTTTTAAGACTTGCTGAACGGCAGGGTTCTGGAAAAGCTCTTCGGTCAAAACGACATCGCCGCCCAGGCTCTCTCGCTGGATCCGTGCGGCAATATTCACCGTTCGTCCGAAATAATCCAGGTAGTTATTGGCATTGACCGCGATCGCGGGGCCGTGGTGGACCCCTACTTTTAGGATCAGAGGAGGCTCTACGGAGAGGGAGCGATTAAACCCGGCGATTTGGGACTGAACCTCCAGAGCGGTCCGGACCGCTCTTTCAGGTAGGGGGAAGACGGCCATCACGGCGTCACCGATAGTTTTCACCAGAGCCCCCTGATTTTTCTTGATCCGCTCCGTGAGGAACTCAAAGTGCATGCGGACGCGACGGAAAGCGGGGGCTTCCCCCACCGATTCATAGAGGGAAGTGGATCCTTTAAGGTCGGTAAAGAGGATGGAAAGGTTTTCTATGCCGATCTGTTGCCCCGGGGCAAGCACCTCGGAACTGAAAAGGTCACGGAACTCCTGCAGAGCGGTCACCTGGGCGGCTGTAACCGCGTAGGGATCCCACCGGACTTTCTCCAGAACGGCCACGAGGGCCTTTGAACTCCTGTTCCAGAGGCGGATTCGGTGGAGCCCCGGGCGATAAGAAAGGGGGGCCGGTTCCCAACCTCCCTCCGTATAGGTCAGATGAAGGAGAGGCACGTCGTCCCCTGCTCTCAGGTGGTCTGGGGTCCGGTTGAGGCTCGCAATCTGGTTGTATCGGAGGGCCCGGAGGCGGAGGCCTTCGCCTCCGAGGGAGAGGGAAAGCTCCCGTTCCGCTCCCGGGGGAAGGTACTGCTGAGCGATGATATGGGGCGTGTTGGCCGGTCCTGCGATGCAATAAACGGTAGATTCCGCCTCTCGCACCGCCGGATGGACCGAGAATCGAAGTTCCACATACTGATCCAGGTTAGCTTCATAATCCGCCCCGCAGGTATCGCAGTGGAACCGGGACGATGCCTGGACCAACGTGAGGTATTCTGCCTTGGCGACCCGGCAGTTGGGACACATAAACTCCCAGCTCAGATTGAGAAGCCCAAGCTTCGTGGCATAGAGGAAAAGTCGGAGAACCTCATGGGGATCTGCTTTCCAAAGCTCGGCAAGGGCGAAGGGGCGCATACGCAAGACCTCTGCATCGGTCCCCTCAAGGAGACGGTGGCGCAGGCGTGGGATAAGGGCAGCTTGTATCGGCAGACCTTCCAACTTGGCCAGAAGATCGTCCAACAGCTTTTGAGAGGTTCGATTCCGTTGCCTGGGCCGGGGGAGGGGATCCTCAGCCCTGGATCCGACAAGCTCCAGGAACTTCGCGCAGTAATTCAACGTGTTCCGAACCCCTTTCTGACCGGCCAGAGGGGCTATCAACCGCCCCAGGAGGTTCCGGGGCGTCAAATCTGCAAAGACGCGCACCCTGGTCCCGGGCCCTTCCCGGGATAATTCTACGCCACCAAAAAATCGCTCCAGGGGCCCCCCTTCAAAGAGACGCAGCACCGTGTAGCGCTCGTTCCGAATCCACTCGAAGGGATATTCCTTCCAACTGAGGGAAAAGATCTTAAAAATTTGAGCAGAGGCCTCTCGATAAAAACCCTCTTTGGTGTCGACAGGGGCGCCGTAGCTGACAGGAGGCAGGCCCAGGGTACGGTTGAGATGATCGGTGTTGCTCAAAAGCTCCCATACCTGCTCCAGAGGCAGAGGAATTTGTTGCTCGGCAACGAAACGTAACGGAGAAAAGGCCAAAGGAACGCCTCCTTGATCGGTTGTAGGGGCACACCACGCCGCGCCCTGATTTCTATCTTCCCCACCTTTTTGGTTCTACCTTTTCTCTCGAAAGACGTCAACAAAAAAGATGCTCCCAGGGGGGCCTTTTAAAAAACATGCCCTGTATAACAGGTTGGTTGGCGGTCTTTCTTCCTTGAGGGGAGCAGGGCGGGAAAGCCCCGCCCTGCTCCCTAGCGAAATGTCATTCTGCCAACTAAGTTAGCATGGATACCCCTTGCTTTGGCTCTCTTGACTTTTATTCGGGAACTGATTATAATGATAACCGGAATGAGATTTGCCGATGCAATGGATAATACTATCCCAAACAGGAGTTTCTTAGACGTATAAACGATTTTGGAGGAAATCATTTTTTAATGTCCATCGGTGAAAACACTTTCTCAGAAACATCCAACGAGAACTGGTCTAAAGAGCGAGAAAAGCTGCTGCAAAAGAAAATCAACGAACTGGGGCTGAAACTGGAAGGGACCCGCCTAGAAAAACTGGTGGAACGGTTGCATCAGGAGTTGGAAGCCGCAGGGATTAAATTTAAACCGAAAGTTTATCTTTCCGACGAATGGGGCTGTCCCGAGGGGGTTCCGATCATCGGTATTCCCTTCTACCTCGCCGATGAGAACCTGTCTCGTATTGAAGACGAAATCATGGAAGGCATCGAGGCTGAGTCCGACGAAGAAATTTTAAGCTACCTGCGCCACGAAGCCGGCCATGCCTTCAATTACGCTTACAAACTCTATGAGACGGAAGAATGGCACGAAATCTTCGGTCCCTACTCTCGGCCTTACCGCGAAGATTATCAACCTAATCCCTTTTCCCGCAATTTTGTCCGCCATATCCCGGGCTGGTACGCGCAAAAACATCCTGACGAGGATTTTGCTGAAACTTTTGCTGTCTGGCTCACCCCGGATTCTAACTGGCAGGAGTTTTACAAAGATTGGGGCTGCTACAAAAAGCTTTTATACGTAGATAAAATCATCAAAAAACTCGGTCAGACCGATCCTCTGGTTACTGCCGATAATTACGATATTACCTGTGAAGAGTTAACGTGCTCTATCGTGGATTATTATAAAATGCACAAACCCGAGGCTATCGAAGTACCGGCCTACTTTGACGGCGATTTGAGGGATATTTTCGAGACGAGGGTCCCAACAGGTAAGGAAGGCGAGTGGCAGCCTGCAGATAAATTTTTGGCCAAACACCGCCGTGCCGTCGTCCGCAACATCGCTTATTGGACCGGTCTTAACGACGTTGTAGTGAGGTCCCTCATCGATCATTTTATCGATCGCTGCAGGCTTTTGAAGCTTTGGGTGAAGCCCGAGAAAAGCAATGGGGTTTTGATGGAAATCATGGTTTACGCGACCACCCTTTGTATGAATAAACTCTATAAAGGCGATTTTATCATTAAATAATTTTACCCCTGGAAGACGAAACGCTCTTTCGTGAAAACAAATGGGCGCTTCGTCTTACAGAAGAGACCCGCTTGGAAAAATTAAAAATTACCATTCTCTACGATGCTGTGGAAGATAAAGAAAAGGTGGAAGCTGCAGCCAAAGGTGAGAAGTTATCGCTGACTTATGAACAAGTTTCGCAAACGCTGACCCGGCGCGGACATAAAGTTAAGCTCTTAGCGGCAGGCACGAACGTCCAAAATTTAGCCGCACAGCTTGAGAAGGAGGAGAGCGATATTATTTTCAACCTCTGCGAAGCGCTGGGCGGCGTCAGCCAGCACGAGCAGAAGGTGGCCGCGCTCCTAGAATTGCTCGGGAAAAAATTTACCGGCTCCGGCTCCATAGGATTGGCCCTCGCGCAAGATAAGGCCCTCTCTAAAAAGTTACTTAGCTTTCATGGGATTCAGTATCCCAAATTTTCGGTGATGGATGCGGGTCAGGTGGACTGGTCCGATGATTTAAAGTTCCCGCTTTTTGTCAAGCCCCTCAATCAAGATGCTTCCATTGGAATTAACAATAAATCGATCGTACGCAACGTTAAGGAGCTAATGGAGCAGATCTCTTATATTCACACTGAGTGTAAAGCGCCGGCGTTAATCGAAGAATTCATCGAAGGCCGCGAAATTTATGTGGGCGTGATCGGCAATGAAAGGCCAGAAGCCTTACCTATCATTGAATGGGATTTTTCCAAGATCTCGGAGGGAATCCCGAAGATTGCCTCTGCCGAAGCGAAGTGGGATGAAGAGTCGGAAGCCTACAAGGCCCCCGAGGTTTTTCCTGAGGATATTCCCGAGCCCGTCTATAAAAAGATCCAAGGAGCCGCCATCAATGCCTTTAAAGCGCTTAAACTGTGCGATTATGGGCGGGTCGATATGCGCCTGGTTAAAAAATCGGAGCTCCAAACTGAAAACGAAACCCAAGTGGAAGAAAAAGCGGGAGGGGACGAGGCGAAAAAGGCAGGGGCAGGTAAAGGGAAAACTAAAACTAGCCCTGAAAAAGAGGATAAAAAATCGACCCCGCGGCGCCGCACCCCCGACAAAGAGAATCCAGAGGACGAGGGGATGGAGGATTGGGAATTTTATATTATCGAGGTGAACCCCAACCCCCACCTCGACAAGAGAGGGGAGCTTGCGGTGGCGGCCAGGCGGCACGGATTAAGCTATCCGGACTTACTTGAAAAAATTATTGAGCTGGCCCTGGAGCGAAGCAGATAGCCGGCTTTGGGGCCAGCCGGTGGAGTTTTTGAGTATGAGCAGCGTGGCCAACTATTTGTCAAAATTAAGTAAACCGTGTACTAATTACATCGACGACCCCGCCCTGGGAGTTGTGCTTGCTGCCGGGACCGGCTTCCCGTTGGAGCATAACCCTGATACTGTCAGGGCTCCCGATGTCGCTTTCCTCAGCCGTGAGCGGATTGAAGCCGTGGGAGAGCCCCCAGAGGGGTACTGGCAGGGGGCTCCTGACCTGGCGGTCGAGGGAGTCTCGCCGAACGATAGCTACTCGGATGTTCGGGAAAAGGCTTTTAAGCGGCTAGATGGCGGGGCGAAGATGGCCATCGTGGCGGGCCCAAGACGACGGGATGTAACCGTCTATCGCTCTCGGATGGATATCGCGGCCTTGACCGAGGCAGAACACCTGACAGGTGGAGATGTCGTGCCAGGGCGATCTATAAGGGCCCAGGAGATTTTTGCGTAAAAATATTCTGAGTACCTAAGAATTTCTGTTTTCTCCCTCCTATTCAGATCTTGTTTTTCCTATGCCGAGTTTTTTCATTCTTGCCAGGAGCGTGGTTCGATTGAGGCCGAGGAGCTTGGCGGCGCCCGAGGGTCCCCCGATGATCCACCTGGTTTTTTCCAGGGCCCTCAGGATGTGCAAGCGTTCGGCTTCCTCCAGCGTCGAGACCTCTGCTTCAGACGTCAGTAGGGGCTCTGAAATACCGAGATGGTCTCTCTGAAGTGAGCCCTCATCGCAGAGAATTACGGCCCGCTCCAGGACGTTGGCCAGTTCTCTCACGTTCCCCGGCCAGCGATAGCGGACAAGCCGTTCCAGGGCATCGCGGGAGACCCGGTCGATCTTTTTCCCCATCCGTCGAGAAAACTTACCCACAAAGTAGTTGGTTAAAAGCGGGATATCTTCGTGGCGTTCCCGCAGGGCGGGGAGGTGAATAGGAAAGATGTTTAGCCGGTAAAACAGATCGGTGCGGAAAGAACCTCGCTGGATAGCCTCTTTGAGCTCCTGGTTGGTAGCGGCAATAATCCGGACATCCACCTTTAGGGTGTGAGAGCCGCCCACCCGCTCAAATTCTTGTTCCTGGAGGATGCGCAGGAGTTTAGCCTGCGTTTCGAGCGGAAGTTCCCCGACTTCATCCAGGAAGATGGTCCCCCCATCGGCCAGCTCAAATCGGCCCTTCTTCCTGGTCGTCGCCCCGGTAAAGGCGCCTTTCTCATGACCGAAAAGCTCGCTTTCGATCAACCCGACCGGCAGGGCGGCACAGTTCACTTTAATCAACGCGCTATTTTTTCGGCGGCTTAAATTGTGAATAGCCCGCGCCACCAATTCCTTTCCGGTACCGGTTTCGCCGGTGATGAGTACGGTCGTATCCGTGCGCGCCACCTTCTCGATATTTTGAAACACTTTCTTGATGGCCGGGGAAGCTCCCACGATCTCCTCGAAGTTATGTTCCGTTTTAATTTCTTCCTGCAAATAGACGTTCTCGGCCTGGAGTCGGTTTTTAAGTTGTTCTACTTCTGTGAGGGCCTCTCGAAGCGCCTGCTCTGCGCGCTTGCGCTGGGTGACCTCTTGCTTCATCTCGTCATACAATCGGGCATTTTCCAAGGAGATAGCTGCCTGTGAGGCGAGAATTTGCACGACCTCAATTCGATCCGGCGTAAAAGCTTCGGTGATCAGGTTATTCTCCAGGTATAAAACCCCAATGAGCTTACCCTGGCGTAAGATCGGCACACACAGGATCGATTTGGGTTTGTGGAGGGCGACGTAAGGATCGTTGGTAAACCGGCGGTCGTTCTCGGCATCCGCTATGACCAGGCTTTCGCGGGTCCTTTTCACATAATTCACCACGGCGGGGGAGAACCTCTGGCCTGGCTCCCCAGAGATCGATGGGAAAATTTTTACCTGGAAGTCATCCACCGACCCTTCCGCCTGAACAAACTCCCCACTTTCCTTCTCTCCAAGCAGGAGACCTTTTTGAGCGCCGGCATTTTCAATGACCCCCTTCATCAAAGTTTGAAGCAGATTCTCTAAAATGATCTCACCAGAAATGGCCTGGGCCGCCTTCACGACGGTGGCGACATCCAGGGCGCTGGCTTTCGTATAGGCGGTGACCTGGGCGGCGGGGGGAGCGGCCATCGTTTCCAGAAAGCTTCGGCTCGCCGGTCTTCCCAACAGGTCGGGATACTTGCGTTCCAGGTCCTTCACCTTAGCTGTCGCTCCCCACTGGGTGTAGCTGTGCCAGGCCTCGGCCATGAACACGGCAGCGACCTTTCCCTGGCCTCGATCCAGCCAGAACCGGGCACAAAGTTCGTTCGCCAGAGCCCTCTCCCTGGGGCATTCCTGGTTGGCGGCAGCATCGATCGCAGCTCCGTAGAAGGCTATCGCCTCGACATCTCGTCCCTGCACCCGGGCGATCTCCGCCGAGACCATCAAATGTTGAGCCTGGAAGTTGTGCGGACAGCTCTCGGCCCACCACGCCAGACGGGCGTTCAGGGTGTCGAGCAAGGCCTCCGCTTCCCAGCGTTCTTCAGCCGTGGCCTTGCTATAAAGCGCGGCAAGGGCGAGGGCATGATAAAAAACCCTGAGCTCGTCCCAGATCGTCCCCGTATAATCGCGGATAACCCGCTCCGCTTCCTCCGCGACCCTACACGCCGCCTGGTACTCCTCGAAGGTGTCGAGCAGGGCCAGCTTCACAATAAAGTAAAACATCTCGAAAAGGCTATGCTCCCGATGCACCTGCCGGTACATAGCTTCATCAAAGCCGGCCCCGGTGAGGGAGGTCGGACTCTCGGTCAGCCCCTGGAGGGCGAGACCCCACTGGCGGATCACCCGCGGGGCGTCCACGAAGCCGTCCATCTTAATGCGCTTGAGGTAGCTCACGTTGACTTCACACACGGGCGGTAAAGCGCTCAGCTCCCGACCGGCCAGCAGGGTGAAGTAAGTCTCGTTGAAAAGGGCAAAAGCCCCATCGGAAAAGAAACCCGATTCATTGGCAAGACGAAAGGTCTCTTGCGTGTAGACAAAAGAATCCATGATCGGCTTACGCCAGATACTGACCGCCCACGAGAAATTCATGAGGATCTTGGCCCGTAATCCGGGATGGGGAAGGCGCTCGTTCAGGCGCATAGCCAGCAGGCCGAACTCGTAGGCGGACTTGTAATCCCCTCGGATAGGTCCAAGGTGCATGGCGTGGAGCACATACGCATGCGCCGATTCCGGCGCGTTTCCGCGGGTGAGGGACAGATGCACCATCTTGGAGGTGTTCAACAGCGTCAGGATCTTGTCCCCCACCAGGTAGCACGAAGTATGCAGGTTGCTAAGAAGCTTGATGATCCTCCGGCTTTCCGGATCTTCCATGACGGGAAGATCGATCAAAGCATCAATGGTCCTGTCGCCCACCAGGGCCTGGATGTTCAGGAGCTCGGTATCCAAGGCGGCTTGCTTCTCTTCCAGGGAGTCCGGAAAGGACACCCCGAAGAGCGCCAGGGCTTCATGACCGACGCGGATAGCGTCCGCATAGCGGGTTAAGTTCTCGTATTGGTGAATTTTTAGATCGTAGATTCTAGCCTTATCCAGACGGGTTCGCGCCTTCTCCAGGATAAAGTCAAAGTAGCGCTCGGCCTCGTCGAAGTGACCGCACAAGAATTCGCATTCGGCCAGTTCGGTGTACAAATCGAAGGTAAAATCATACTCCAAGGCCCAGCTTTCCCCGCTTAAAAGCGTCCGTCCAATATGGAAATAACTCAAGGCGGTCTTGTAAGCCGTGGAAGCCTTGGCCTTCTTGCCGGCGGCCAGGTTCAGGTGAGCCAGTTGGCTTCGATCCCGTTGACTTCGCTCAGGATGAACCTTGGGGTCGGCCAGAAGCTCTATCCCGAGGTTCAGGTGGTTCACGATATCGAATAATTTTTCTTCTCGCTCGGTAGGACTACTGTTTGCGAGCATCAGCTGCCCGACTTTCAGATGAACCTCTTTCCTCCGACTTTCAGGAATGAGACCGTAAGCCGCTTGCTGAACCCGATCGTGCAAGAACTTGTACGAAAGGGTTAAATCGTGGGTTATCTCCTGACCCTCCCCATAGCTCAGCCGGTCCTGAGCGAAGTCGAAGAGTTCGTAGACATTGCCGATGGGCAAGACCAGGCCCTCCTGAATGGCCTCCCAAAGATCATCCGCCGTCCGACTTAACGATTTCTCATTGACGATGGACAACGTATGCAAGTCGAACCGATTTCCGATGCAGGCAGCCAATTTTAAGATTTGCTGCGCCGGCTTTGAAAGCTTTTGAATCTTGCCGGCCATGAGCTCGACCACGTTGTCCGTCATCTCCCGGCGTTCAATCTGCCCCAGATCGAATTGCCATTGGCCGCTGCTGTAATCAAATCTAAGCAAATGCTCCTGATGGAGCGATGTCAAAAATTGGGTCACGAAGAAAGGATTACCATGGGTCTTACGCATCACAAGCTCTGCCAGGGCTATCGCTCCATCTTCTTTACACTTCAAGGTCTCGGCAATCAATTGGCGGAGGTGGTTCATCCCCAGAGGACTTAAGGAGATGTGGCTCATCGCTGCGCCGGATTTTTGAATTTCGGCCAGCGCCAGGGTGAGCGGATGGTCTGGGCCCACTTCATGATCTCGATAAGCTCCGATGACAAACAGATAACGGATATCCGGATTAGCCATAAGGGCCTGAAACAACTTTAAGGAGGCCGAATCCGCCCATTGGAGATCATCTAAAAAGATAACCAGCGGATGTTCGGGTTTTGCAAACACGCCGATGAACTTTTGAAAGACCCAGTTAAATCTATTCTGGGATTCTGTAGGTCCAAGTTGCGGGACGGCAGGCTGCTTACCTATAATCAGTTCAACCTCCGGTATTACGTCTATGATAATCTGGCCGTTGGGTCCCAAAGCTTCTAACAGTTTTTCTTTCCAGACCTGGATCCCTTCCGCGCTCTCCGTCAATAACTGTCGGACCAGTTCCTGAAAAGCCTGAATGATTGCGCTGTCTGTAAGGTACGACCCTGTTCAGTTGATCGAACTTACCGCTGATAAAGTACCCCTTCTGGCGAAGGATGGGCTTATGAATTTCGTGGATGAGGGAGGTCTTTCCGATGCCGGAGTACCCCGAAACCCTCATCATCTCGATGGTGCCCGTACAGACCCGGTCAAAGGCCGTCATCAATATTTTAATCTCGGCTTCCCGGCCATACAGTTTTTGTGGAATATTAAATTTATCGGATACCTCCCGCTGGCCAGGAACAAAGAGATCCACCCGACCCTTCGATCGTAACTGGCTCAAGCAGAACGCCAGATCCGCTTTCAGGCCAAAGCCACTGCTGTATCTATTCTCGGCAGTTTTAGAAAGCAGTTTCATGACGATCTCCGAGACCGCTTGGGGTATTTCGGGATTCACTTCAAAGGGCGGCTGCGGCGTTTTGGCGATGTGAGAATGAACCAATTCCAGAGGATCTGTAGAGTAAAAGGGCAATTGACCCGTCAACATTTCATAGAAGGTAACCCCCAGGGAATAAAAATCCGTCCGGTAATCGATCGCCCGGTTCATCCGTCCCGTCTGCTCCGGAGAAATGTAAGCCAGAGTTCCTTCGAGCAAATTGGGATGGCTTATTTTCTGATCTTCGCGGGGAAGGCGCGAGGCGATGCTAAAATCGATGAGTTCTATTTTACGGGTTTCCAGGTTAACGATGATATTCTTAGGATTGATATCTTTATGGATAATATGGTGATGATGGAGTTCTGCGACGGCTGTTGCGATCTGAGCGGCGGTCTCAAGAAACGCGACGAGGTCCACCGCCGGGGCGTTTTTCCGTACGAAGGGAGGGCGCGGGAGGGGTTTTTCGGAGTCGAGTAAATTTCTGAGGGGTTCTCCCCCTGCGTCTTCTAAGATCAAGGCCAGCCCCTTGGGATACCTTTCCAGAGCCAAGGCTTTCGTGACGCCGTCGATCCGAAGATTTTTGATGATTTCGTATTCACGTTTTAAGCCGGCCAGGTCCGAGGTCGTAGGAAAATCGTCGGCCAGGGTTTTTATAATCACAGGCCTTTTACCTTCTTCCCGGCGCCCACGATATACGATGCGCTTCCTGCCTCTAAAAATCTCCTCCACAATGGTGTAGCCGGGGATCATCGGGATCTCCTTTTAATTCTTTAGGATTTACGGACGGTCAAAAGGCCGAACAGACCTCTACAGCCCCCTCCAGACTCTCAGCGTAAGGAATTTGCCGTACGCGCGATAGATATTCAACTGAGAGATAAAGGACGACGGTTAAGTATAAATTGGGTAAAATATACTTGGAGGGAAGGGTCTTTGTCAACGAAAAAGTAGCCCTCCTCTGGATCCCCTGTAGCCTCGCTCGGGTTATTCCTTTAACCCGCCTTGGGATTTCTGCCGCTTTTAAAATTATTCTGGTACTTTGTAAAGTTGGTTTTGTGTAATTTTCTGCCCTCCCCCCCGGCCCCTCTCCCACCGCGTGGGAGAGGGGAGCAGGGAGATCTCCGGGCCATCTTCCAGGGAGCCCCCTCTCCCCTTGTGGGAGAGGGGGTTGGGGGTGAAGGGGGAACGGTTATTTAAATTTAACTTTACAAAGGACTAGCCCGGTAACCTGAAAAATAATAATTGACACCTCAAACAGGTTGTGGTTTTATAACTTAACATAGTGAGTATCTTCCTGTTTCTAAGTCTCTACGGAGTCTAATTTCTAATAACTTTAGCAGAAAGCCTTAATCTTCCTTAGGTCTTCCGGTCATAAAGCCTTTTTATAAATGCTAGGAGGTGAGGTCATCATGAAACAACGTATCAACGTTAAGATCAACGGGGTTTCCTACCAACATGAAGTGGAGCCCAGGCTTTTGCTAGTGCACTACCTTCGGGATGTAGTGGGTTTAACGGGCACGCACATAGGCTGCGAGACGAGCATCTGTGGGGCTTGTACCGTCATCCTCAACGGGGCTGCCGTGAAGTCCTGTACCATCCTGGCCGTTCAGGTAAATAACGGAGAAATCCTGACCGTGGAGGGGCTGGCCTCCAATGGTCATTTACATCCGGTTCAGGAGGGATTCTGGGAAAAACACGGCTTGCAGTGTGGGTTCTGCACGCCCGGCATGATCATGGCCGGTTATCAGATTCTTCAGAGAAATCCGAATCCTACCGAAGAGCAGATCCGAGAAGGTTTGGAAGGTAATCTCTGCAGATGTACCGGATATCAACACATCGTTGAAGCTATCCAGTACGCTGCCCAAAAGATGGGAAAATAGAGAGGAGGGGTCTATGGCTTCCACAAAACTTATCGGGGAAAGAATTAAGCGAAAAGAGGATCCGCGGCTGATTACCGGGACCTCTCAGTATGTCGACGATATTAAACTGCCAAATATGCACTACGTGGCCTTCCTTCGTAGCATTTATGCCCACGCAAAAATCAATCGCATCGATGTGGAGGAAGCGCGTAAACTTCCCGGCGTGGTGGCGGTTCTGACGGCGGAAGATATTAAGGGCGTTTTGAAGCCCATGCCTTGCGCCGGAGGGGTTCCGGATATGCATATGACGGAACATTACCCTTTATCCGGCGGAAAGGTTCGGTTCGTCGGAGAAGCGATCGCCGCGGTGGTGGCCACCGACCGCTATGTGGCCAGGGACGCAGTGGATCTTATCAACGTGGATTACGATCCTCTGCCCGCTGTGGTAGATATGGAAAAGGCTTTAGAGAAGGGAGCGCCCCTACTCTATGAGGAATTCGGGGAGAACAGGGCTTTTACCTGGAAGATTGCCGGCGGCGATGTGGATAAGGCTTTACAGGAAGCCGACCGCGTGGTGAAGCTCCGGCTGGTCAACCACCGGGTCGCGCCGATCCCTCTGGAGACCCGGGCCGTGCTTGCGGAGTATCGCGCCTCAGATGGTCAACTGACCGTATGGAGCTCCACCCAGATCCCCCATGGCCTCCGTACCCTGGTCGCCGTTCAGCTAGGTCTTCCTGAGAATAAAGTTCGGGCCATCGCCCCCGAAGTCGGCGGAGGATTTGGGTGTAAGGTCGATTTTTACGGGGAAGAAGTGCTGATTCCGTACCTGGCTATGAAGCTCAAATGCCCGGTAAAATGGGTCGAAGGGCGACGGGAGAACTTACAGGCTACCGATCATGGGCGAGATCAGATTAATTACATCGAAGCCGCCGTTAAAAACGATGGGACCGTGACCGGGTTGAAGGTCAAGGTCCTATCCGATATGGGCGCCTATTTGCAGCTCTTGACCCCTGCCATTCCCACCCTCACGGGACTCATGATGACCGGACCTTATAAAATTCCCAACGCCGCCATGGAAGTCCTGGGGGTCTATACCAATAAGATGAGCACGGACGCGTATCGAGGAGCGGGACGCCCCGAAGCGACCTACTTGCTGGAGCGAACCATGGACGCCGTCGCCGCCGAATTGAAGCTAGATCCCGCCGAGGTGCGGCGGAAAAACTTCGTCAAGCCGGAAGAGTTCCCCTATAAAACGGCGACCGGCCTGGTTTATGACAGCGGTAACTATCAGGCCGCTTTGCAGAAAGCCTTAGATATCGTGGAGTACAAGAAGTTACGGGATGAACAGAAAAAACTCCAGGAACAGGGCAAATACATGGGGATCGGCCTCTCCAGCTACGTGGAGATCTGCGCGTTCGGTCCGTCCGCAGCAACGGCCACCGGGGGTTGGGAGAGCGCTACGGTCCGTATCGAGCCCACCGGTAAGGTCACCGTATTGACAGGATCTTCCCCCCACGGCCAGGGTCAGGAGACCACCTTTGCTCAGATCGTCGCCGAGGGTCTGGGGCTAACCATGGACGATGTGACGGTTCAGCACGGAGATACCGCGGTCGTTCAGTATGGGATCGGAACCTTTGGAAGCCGGGCTACGGCTGTAGGGGGTACCGCCGTCTATATGGCACTCCAGAAGGTCAAAGAGAAAGCGGCGAAATTTGCGGGTCATATGCTGAAGGTCGATCCGAAAACCCTGGTTTTTGAAGACGGAAAGGTCTTCGCGAAGGAGAATCCGGCCAAGTCTGTGACCATGTTGGACGTAGGACAGGCGGCTTACCTGGCTAAGGACCTTCCCCCGGACACAGAACCCGGACTTATCGCCACAGCTTTCTATGAACCTTCCAACTTTACCTATCCCTTTGGCACCCACGTGGTCGTCGTGGATATAGATCCGGAAACGGGCGAGATTAAGTTCCGGCGCTACGTGGCCGTCGATGACTGCGGTAACATCATCAACATGTTAACCGTCCATGGCCAGGTGCATGGCGGCATCGCCCAGGGGCTGGGTCAGGCACTATATGAAGAAGTGGTCTACGACGAAAACGGGCAGCTTGTGACCGGTTCTTTCATGGATTACTGCGTGCCTAAAGCCCATCAGCTTCCAAAATTTGAGCTGGATTACACGGTAACTCCCACCAACGTGAACCCGCTGGGGGCTAAAGGGGTTGGGGAGGCAGGAACCATCGGCTCCACGCCCGCTATGGTCAATGCCGTGGTAGATGCCTTCGCCCATCTCGGGGTACGAAATATCGATATGCCTCTGAAACCGGAGAAAATCTGGAAGGTTATTCAAGAATATGGTCCGAAGAGACCCTCGTAGGAGCACGGCTTTGAAGACGGGATTACGTCCATGGTCCGCTGTTGTACCGCCGGGGAGCGCCTGTGAAATCGGTGGCCGGCGCGTGAACCTGCGGCTGCAACAGCGGATGACAGGCAAAAGAAAATGATTCCAACTGCGTTTGAATATTTAGCGCCAACGACGTTAGATGAGGCTTTATCGGCCCTTTCGACCCACGAGGACGCTAAGATACTGGCCGGTGGACATAGCCTGATTCCCACGATGAAATTACGGCTGGCTTCCCCCAGGTACCTCATTGACATCAGCCGAATCTCAGACCTGGCTTATATCAGAGAATCCGGAGGGCAAATCTCGATCGGTGCGGCTGCCACGCATTATATGGTAGAAAGCTCAGGCCTTCTGAAACAGAAGTGCCCTCTGCTGCCGGAAACGGCTGCGTATATCGGGGATGTCCAGGTTCGCAACAAGGGAACTATCGGCGGAAGTCTGGCCCATGCAGATCCGGCGGCTGATTGGCCCGCTGCAGTTCTGGCCGCGGGCGCGGAGATCAGAGTGAGGAGCTCCCAGGGGGAACGAACCGTGAAGGCTGAAGACTTCTTTGTGGATATGATGACCACAGCCCTCCGACCTAACGAGATTCTCACGGAAATTCGGATTCCCGTGCCTCCCCCACGCACCGGAAGCGCTTATGAGAAGGTTAAACAGCCGGCTTCCGGCTTTGCCATCGTCGGCGTAGCGGTTCAGATTACTTTAGACGCGAACCGGAGCTGCCAGCAAGTCCAGATCGGTATTACGGGGCTTGCTTCCAAGGCCTTTCGTGCGACCGGGGTTGAAAATGAGTTAAAAGGCAAAGTGGTTAACGATCAGGTCCTCGCCCAGGCGGCCCAAAAAGCAGCAGAGGGGGTGGAGCCGTTGTCGGATATCCATGCTTCCGCCGAGTACCGGGCGCACCTGGCCCGCGTCCATACACGAAGGGCCCTTCAGCGCGCTGTAAGTCGGATTTAGTTCGTTGTCCGTTGTCTGTGGTCTGTGGTGGAGGGGCGACCTGGGGGGTCGCCCTTGTGACGGACTACTGACAACGGACGACTTTTTTATGAAAATAGAAGGAAGTCATACGCTAAAAGGAAAACCGGAAAAGGTCTGGAACACCCTCACAAACCCAGACGTCCTTGCTAAATGCATCCCGGGATGTGAAAAATTAGAGAAGACGGGGGAGGATACCTATAGCGCGACCCTTAATATGGGGATCGGATCTGTAAAAGGAACCTATACCGGGCAGGTGAAGCTGACAGATAAACAACCCTATTCTAGTTACAAGATGCTGGTCGAGGGGAAGGGAAAGCCGGGATTTGTTAAAGGAGAGGGGGTTTTAAATTTACAGGAACAGGACGGCAACACCCTGGTGACTTATCAAGGGGATGCGCAAGTGGGTGGAACGATCGCCAGCGTAGGACAGCGCATGGTCCAGGGAACGGCTAAGATGATCATAGGTCAGTTTTTTACAGCCCTGGATATGCTCATGGAGCAACAATCTGGGGCTTCGACCGGGGCGTCCCCGGGAGCGCCGCCTCCCAAGAGTTTTTTTTTTAAAGTCGCCCTCCGATATTTCTGGAATCAGATAAAACAAGCCCTCGGGGTTAAGAATTAACGGAGACCTCCGGGGGCATGGACGCCAGGCTAAGCCTGCAAAGCGCTGGTCGCGTCGCAAAGCGTATCGAGGCCTGCTCGCCGGGGTTCGATACGCTCCTCCGACGGGCTCAGGGGACCGCCTTCTGCTCTAACCCACCGAAATTCAACCCAATCTAACAGATCCGCTTAAAGATTTAAACTCTCCTCCGATGTCTCTACCATGGAGAATTGGTCTCTAACAAAGATACAGATATAAGTGCTTATATTTAAATTCATAAGTCGAAAAGGAAGCCCCTCCTTTTGTCTCCTTTAAAGAGACAAAAGGAGGGGCTTTAAGCAAGACGAGGCTTAGATAAATCTTTTAAAACTCCTAGGGATGGACTCTTTTTATCCATCGCGGATTTTTCATCTACCTGGCATGAGCTATGCGAGAAGAGAATCTGAGAAGGTTGTTAAGCAAGTCCTCTAAAGTTTAGTCCCTCACAGATTATAGGGTTATTTAGCGTTCTAATTACAAGTTAGGGCGCTGCGCCAGACAGAGGTTCTAAGCGGTTACCTTTCAAAAAAGAAGGACGATCATGAAAACACTACGAAAGACCTTTCTAGTGTTATCGGATATAGCCAGAACTCCTGGGTTCAACGGAGACCTTATGGTCGCGCTAAAAGTGGAGCAGTCATTACGCGACTGGCTGGGATTGCACTAGTCCTTTGTAAAGTTCGTTTGGTGTCATTTTCGGCCCTCACCCCCGGCCCCTCTCCCACGCGGTGGGAGAGGGGAGGTGGGGAGGGAAAGCGGAACTATGGGGCAAAATTAAGTAAACAGGGTACTAGTCCTTTGTAAAGTTAATTTTGATTCATAGAATCCCTCCCTTACGGTTGTGGCGCAGAGGCGTAGATGACGCAAGTCCTCGGAGCTGCGACCGTGAGGGAGCGGTTGATCCGCATGAACGGGACGATGTACTACTACCCTGTTTACTTAATTTTCACTGATAGGACAAAACCTTTTGAACTTATCTCTTGCCTCGTTCTTTGAAAATTGCCCATGAACCGTTGCCCGTGGATCGTTACGTGATTTGGCCCAGGCCATCACTTCCCGCTGCGTTCTTCAAAGGCCATCGATACCGAACAGGTCCCGGGACGCTGGTAGGGGCGTAGGCCTGGGGGGGTAGGGGCGTACGGCCGTACGCCCCTACCTAAATCCACGATATACTCCATCGCCCAGAGAGACTCGCTGGTTAGTTCTCCGATCCACCATTGTCTTTTCTGCCAGGGGTTGAGCTCGTTTTTTTAATCCCTTTCCCACGGTTGCCGGACAAAGAGGGTCGGTCCCCTGCAGTTCCCCCACGTTATCGGCCAGTGCCCGTAACCGCAAAGTCCAACGCTCTCGACCCTCGGGGGGGGGTGGAAGGGGCAAGGGCTATCACGTAGGCTTGTTGTTCACCGCTCAGCTAGAAATAATAGGAATTTTGCTCATGATCTGGCAATTAGCGACGGGGTTTTCATTGCGTCACCGGAGGTAGGGAATTAGCTGGATACACTTTCTTCGAAGGTGGAAAGGGCATAAAGATTTACAGGTCATTTACGTTAGATCGTAAGTTTTCAGGACTATGCCCGGGCGGAGGTGCCCTCTGTGAGGGTATCTTTTTTAACTGACCTAACCCCCTTCCCGCGTCGGGAAGGGGGTTAGGGAGGGCCTTCGCCTTAACTCTCCTCTTCCCGTGTAGGGAAGGGAAAGGGTCAGGTCCAAGCGAGGTAACCTGAAAATAGGGCAGCCCCAAGGGGCTGCTCCTGCAGGTCAGGCTTAAAACTGGGCCGCTTCGGTCGAGCCCGCAAGGGCTTGGGTAGATGCCGTACCCGCTGAGAGGATTTGAGTAATTAAGTCAAAATAGCCTGTGCCTACTTCTCGCTGGTGCCTGGTGGCCGTGTATCCATTGGCTTCACTGGCAAATTCGGCCTGTTGTAACTCGGAGTAGGCCAGCATGCCGCGCTTTTTATAATCCAGGGCGAGGGTAAACATGCTGTGGTTTAATGCATGGAACCCGGCCAGGGTGACAAATTGGAACTTGTATCCCATGGCTCCAAGCTCTCGCTGGAATTTATGGATAGTTTGGGCATCCAGTTTTTTGGCCCAGTTGAAAGAAGGGGAACAGTTATACGCCAGCAGTTTCTGGGGGAACTGGGCGTGAATGGCCTCGGCAAACCCCTTTGCCTCTTTCAAGTCCGGTGTGGAGGTCTCGCACCAGAGCATATCCGCGTAGGGCGCGTAAGCAAGTCCCCTCGCAACGGCGGCGTCAAGCCCGCCTCGCATGATAAAGAAACCTTCGGGGGTCCGCTCACCGGTCAGGAACTCCTGATCCCTGGGGTCGATATCGCTGGTGATTAACCGGGCGCTGTCCGCATCTGTTCGTGCGATAAGGACGGTCGGCACGTTCATCACGTCCGCTGCCAATCTGGCCGCCGTGAGGGTGCGGATAAACTGGCTCGTGGGAACTAAAACTTTCCCACCCAGGTGGCCACACTTTTTCTCGGAAGCCAGTTGGTCTTCAAAATGAACGCCGGCGGCGCCCGCTTCAATCATGGCCCGCATGAGTTCGTAGGCGTTCAACGGGCCGCCAAACCCGGCTTCCGCATCGGCTACGATGGGGGCCAGCCAGTAGAGGTCATTTTTCCCTTCGGCGTGGTGGATTTGGTCCGCCCGCAGCAAGGTTTGATTGATTCTCCGCACAACCTGAGGGACGCTGTTCGCCGGATATAGGCTTTGATCCGGATACATCTGCCCGGCGAGATTCGCATCGGCAGCCACCTGCCATCCGCTCACGTAAATGGCCTTTAGTCCCGCTTTGACTTGTTGCATGGCTTGATTGCCGGTTAACGCGCCTAAAGCCGGCACGTAGTCCTCCGCGTGCAGGAGATGCCAAAGCCTTTGAGCTCCTAATTCTGCGAGGGTATATTTTATTTCGAAAGAACCTCGAAGCTTCAAAACTTCTTCCTTCGTATAGGGGCGTGAGATGCCTTCCCAACGGGCGTCTGAATTCCGGTTTTCTGGGACCTGCCCACCGTCTTTCATGTTTATTCCTCCTTGGAGATAGGGAGAGTTTTTTTATTTTGGCTTTCCTTCCTCTGGGGACCTTGCACTTCCATACGATAAACACGATATGACAAAACGATCTCCAGTCAAGCGAAATTTCGCTCTAAAATTTAATTCGCTAAAAATAAAATTTAGCTAATAACGAAACTTCATCATTTCTCGGAGACCGCACATA